>ENA-OQJN01000496-OQJN01000496.1-human-gut-metagenome-genome-assembly--contig:-NODE-496-length-16022-cov-4.364454_pt1 | contig 16022 bp, 14 predicted proteins | sample MGYA00242610_ERZ504777 | MGnify/ENA primary metagenome ERZ504777 (study PRJEB26092, sample SAMD00036350) | human gut metagenome | host: Homo sapiens | study: EMG produced TPA metagenomics assembly of... | reverse complement strand
CTGACCGGCACGCCAGTGCCTCTCCCTATGGGAGAGGTGGCATTGCGAAGCAATGACGGAGAGGGCAAACCCCCGCAGAGGGTTTCTTTTTCCCCTCAGATATGCTATACTATAATGTGTTTTGATGACCCGCGCCCGGAGATGGGCGATGGAAATAGAGAATGGGCAGCAGAGAAAGGAATATCACGATTATGGCACAGAACGACATCGGTATCGATCTTGGTACGACGACCATCATCATCGCGCAGGAGGGGCAGGGCGTCGTGCTCAACCAGCCCAGCGTGGTGGCGGTGGATACCCGCAAGAACTGCGTGCTTGAGGCCGGCGACAAGGCCCTTGCAATGGTGGGCCGCACGCCCAACTACATCTCCGCCATCTTCCCGCTGAAGGATGGCGTCATCAGCGACCACACCATGACCCGGGAGCTCATCTGCCGCTTCGTCAATCAGGTCTACAGCTCCCACATGGTCAAGCCCCGTGTGGCCGTCTGTGTGCCTGCCGCCATCACCGGCATCGAGAGCGACGCCGTGGTGGAGGCCGTCATGGCCGCCGGTGCGCGTCAGGTCTACCTCATTGATGAGCCTATCGCCGCGGCCCTCGGCTCCGGCATCGACATCACCGTGCCGGATGGCCGGATGATCATCGACATCGGCGGCGGCACCACCGACATCGCCGTGCTGAGCCTCGGCGGCAAGGTCAAGGCCACCAGCGTCCGCGTGGCCGGCAACCACTACGACGAAGAGATCCTGAAGTTCGTGCGCAACAAGTTCAGCATCGCCATCGGCCAGCGCACCGCGGAGAGCCTGAAAAAGAACGTGGCCTGCTGCCCCCAGAAGGCGGATTTCAACGAGACCATGGAGATCAAGGGCCGCAGCCTGCTCACCGGCCTGCCCGTGCGCGTCAATGTCTCCACCGCCGACCTCTACGAGCCGGTCATGCGCCTGAGCGAGCAGATCGGCACCGCCGCTCATCAGGTGCTGGAGAAGACTCCTCCGGAGCTGGCCGGCGACATCTACCGCAACGGCGTCGTCCTCACCGGCGGCGGCGCACAGCTCCACGGCCTGCCTGAGTACCTGAGCCAGGAGCTGAAGGTGGAAGTGACCGTCTCGCCTGACCCCGTCAACTGTGTCGCGCTGGGTACGGCCATGAGCCTGCGTCTGGGCGACAAGCTGGAGACCGGCTTCATGGACGCCACCCCCCGCATGGGCCGCCGCTGAGAGGGAAGCGCTGTTCACAGAACCGTGAAAAACAATATGATTTTTGTTCATAGTTGTTGAATCGACCCGGAAAATATTGTATAATATCTTCAAATCGCTTTTTGCCGCTCACCCCCGGGCGGCAAAGAAAAAGTAAATAGGAGGAAGACCATGGATTTAGGTTATGATGTGATCGTTACCATAACCGGTATGGTGCTGGTGTTTCTGATCCTCGTCCTGCTGATGGCCATCATCACGCTGGAGGGCAAGATCTTTGACGCCATGAACAACAAGAAGGCAGCTGCCAAGGCTGCGTCTGCTGCAAAGCCGGCTGCTCCTGTGAAACAGGCCGCTGCGCCCGCACCTGCAAAGGCTGCTGCCCCGCAGGTGGAGGCCGGCATCCCCGGCGACGTTGTGGCAGCCATCATGGCAGCCATCTACTCTATGGGCAACGGCAAGTATGTGCTGAAGGCAGTCCGCCGTGGCAAGAATGGCTGGGGCAAGGCTGGCGTCAACGACACCACCGCGCCCTTTTAACACAGGAGGAAAACATGACTCAGTTTATTGATACTCTGGTCGGTATTTTCCAGAGTTCCGGTTTTGCCCGGTTCAGTGAGCCGGGCGGCTGGCTGTACGCAGTGATGATCTGCGTAGGCTGCTTCCTGCTCTACCTCGCCATCGTCAAAGAGTTCGAGCCTCTGATCCTGCTGCCCATGGCTTTCGGCATGATCCTGGCCAACCTCCCCGGCAGCGGCGTCATCCATATGCAGTATTTCGTCGGCGACGGCCTCGAGCACCCGATGTGGGTCGAGATCCTGAACAACGGCGGTCTGGCTGATATGCTCTACATGGGCGTCAAGCTGGGCATCTACCCGCCGCTGATCTTCCTCGGCATCGGCACCATGACCGACTTGCCCCCCTGATCTCCAACCCCAAGAGCCTGCTGCTGGGCGCTGCCGCTCAGTTCGGCATCTTCGGCACCTACATCGGTGCTCGTCTGCTGGTCGCTGCCGGTCTGGTGGACTTCACCCAGAAGCAGTCTGCTGCTATCTCCATCATCGGCGGCGCAGACGGCCCCACCGCTATCTTCGTCACCTCCCGTCTGGCTCCTGAGCTGCTGGGCTCCATCGCCGTCGCGGCCTACAGCTACATGGCTCTGGTGCCTGTTATCCAGCCGCCTATCATGAAGGCTCTGACCTCCAAGAAAGAGCGTACCGTCGTGATGAAGCAGCTGCGCACCGTGACCAAGACCGAAAAGATCATCTTCCCCGTCATGGTCGCCATCGTCGTCTCCCTCATCGTGCCGGATGCCGCCGTTCTGGTCGGTATGCTGATGCTGGGCAACCTCATGAAGGAGTGCGGCGTCGTGGACCGTATCCAGAAGACCGCCGGCAATGAGCTGATGAACATCATCACCATCTTCCTGGCTCTGTCTGTTGGCTGCACCACCTCTGCAAACACCTTCCTGAACAGCCGCACCCTGTTCATCATCGTGCTGGGCCTCATCGCATTCTCCTTCGGCACTGCTGCCGGTGTCATCTGCGGCAAGGTCATGTATATCCTGACCGGCGGTCAGGTCAACCCCCTGATCGGTTCCGCCGGCGTTTCCGCTGTGCCTATGGCTGCCCGTGTTTCTCAGAAGGTCGGCCAGAGCGAGAACCCCTCCAACTTCCTGCTGATGCACGCAATGGGCCCCAACGTGGCCGGTGTTATCGGCTCCGCCGTCGCTGCTGGTATCCTCATCAACATCTTCGGCTAAGCATTTCCTGAGCTCCCCGCTCCATCGTGGTATTGACTGCGGTGGGGTCGGTTTTTTGTTTGCATTGTTTTTGTGTACAACTTTTTTGAAATGTGATATACTATATTTTAAGTGATATATCCAGAAATGATTGAAAAGAACAGGTGAAACAATGGCAACAGATCTCGCACAACAATTCTGCGCTTTGCGTGATACGTATATCGAAAAGCAGTTCGGACGCCTGAACGATATGCAGAGGGAGGCGGTGTTCACCACCAACGGCCCTCTGCTCATCCTCGCGGGTGCAGGCAGCGGAAAGACCACCGTGCTGGTCAACCGCATCGCCAACCTCATCCGCTTCGGCTCGGCCCACGGCTCCAGGTGGACGCCCCGGGAGGTGACGGAGGACGATGTGAAAGCCCTGCGCACCGCCATCATGACCGGCACCGATGCCCCGTCGTGGCTGGACGGGATGCTGCGGAAGGATGCCGTCCGGAGCTGGAACGTCATGGCCATCACCTTTACCAACAAGGCCGCCGGTGAGCTGAAAGAGCGTCTGCGCCGGATGCTGGGCGGGGAAGAGGGCGACGAGGTGTTCGCCTCCACGTTCCACTCGGCCTGCGTCCGCATTCTCCGCCGCTGGGCCGAGGAGATCGGCTACCCCCGCAGCTTTACCATCTACGACAGCGACGACTCCCAGCGTGTCATGAAGGCTGTCTACAAAGAGCTGAGCGTGGACGACAAGTTCTTCCCGGTCAAAAGCGCCATCAACCAGATGAGCCGCTGGAAAGACCAGCTCATCAGCCCGGAAGAGGCCCTGAAGACCCCGGCCCGGGACACGAAGGGCGCGCTTGCGGCCAAGGTCTACGCCGCCTATGAAAAGAAGCTCAGGGAGGCCGGTGCTTTCGACTTCGACGACCTCATCTACCAGACGGTCATCCTGCTGTCGGAGCACGAGGACGTGCGGGAGTTCTACCAGAACAAGTACAAATATCTGCTGGTGGACGAGTATCAGGACACCAGTGTGGCTCAGTTCCGGCTCGTGAGCCTGCTCACCGGCCCGGAGAAAAACATCTGCGTCGTGGGCGACGACGACCAGAGCATCTACCGCTTCCGCGGCGCGACCATTGAGAACATCCTCAACTTCGAGCGCATCTATAAAGGTACCAAGACCATCCGACTTGAGCAGAATTACCGCTCTACGTCGAATATCCTGAATGCCGCCAACTGTGTCATCCAGCACAACACCGAGCGCAAGGGCAAGACCCTCTGGACGAAGAACGGCGAGGGCGACAAGGTGCAGGTCTACACCGCCGAGAACGAGCAGGACGAGGCCAGCCATATCGCGGACGTCATCGGCCAGCACCTCAAAGAGGGCGGACATCTGGCCGACCACGCCATCCTCTACCGGATGAACGCCCAGTCGGCCCCCATCGAAAGCTACTTCACCCGTGCGGGCATCCCGCATAAGATCGTGGGCGGCCAGCGCTTCAATGACCGCAAGGAAGTCAAGGATATCCACTCCTATATGTCCATCGTGGCGAACCCCCGGGACGATGTCCGACTCCGCCGTATCATCAACGAGCCTGCGCGCAAAATCGGTGCAACGACCATCGAGGTCATCGCGGATTTGGCGGCTCAGCAGGGCATCAGTATGCTGGATGTCATCTCCCATGCCGACCAGTATGCCAAGCTCAGCCGCGCCATCGCGCCGCTGTTCAAGTTCTGGGACATCTACCAGAAGCTGCAGGACTCTCTGGAAACGAAGACGCTGGATGAGTTCGCCTCCGATGTCATCGAGATCACCGGCTACCGCGCCATGCTGGAAGCCGACGCCGCCAAGGGTCACGAGGATGCCGCCGACCGTCTGCAGAACCTTGGTCAGCTGGTCAACAACGTCAAGAGCTACTGCGACCAGCACGGCGAAGAGGCCTCGCTGGAAGGCTATCTGGAGGACATCGCCCTCATCAGCGACATCGACAGCTACAACGAGAGCGCCGACCAGGTGGTGCTGATGACCATCCACTCGGCCAAGGGCCTTGAGTTTCCCTATGTATTCCTCATTGGCATGGAAGAGGGGGTCTTCCCCAGTGAGATGAGCAGGTATTCCGAGGCTGACCTCGAGGAGGAGCGCCGCCTGGCCTATGTCGGCATCACCCGCGCCAAGAAGGAGCTTTACATCTCCAACAGCGTCACCCGGATGCTCTATGGCCGCACCCAGCGCAACGAGCCCAGCCGCTTTCTCCGGGAGATCGAGCCGGAGTACATCGAAGAGACCCGCAGCCCGGTGCTGGAGCAGCGCTCCCGTCTGGGCGGCTGGGGCAGCGGTTACGGCAGCGATACCGTGCCGGGCGGTGCGTCGGGCTACTCCGGCCCCTCCGGCTGGGGGCGTGCGGCCTCCGGTTACGGCTCGGGCTATGGCAGCCGCAGCGGCTATCTGAATAAAGAATATAACGCACCAATGTCCAATAGCCGAGGCTTCGGCTCCGATCACGCGGGCCGGGGAAGTGCTTCGTCGGGTCATGGCGGCTGCGACTCCGGTTCGGGAAGCAGCGGCTTCGGCTCTGGCTATGGCCGTCCGGCAGCGCCCAAAGCGCCGGTCAGACCCGCAGGCGGCGGTGTGGCCTCTTCGCCCCGTCCGGCAGCGGCATCCACCGGCCCCAAGCACTATGAGCCGGGCGACATCGTGGAGCACAAGGTCTTCGGGCGCGGCAAGGTGCTGAAGGTCAAGCCCGCCGCCGGCGACCAGATCGTGGAGATCAGCTTCGAGAAGGTGGGCGTGAAGAAGACTATGGCCAACTTTGCGCCCCTTGTGAAGATAACGACGGAGGAATGAGAAAAAATGATGACTGTCCGATTGATAGCACATACGCCGGAGCCGGAGAAGGTCGTGGCGGCCGCGGCGAAGCTCTGCTACTCCGACGCCCACATCACCGACCTGCTGGATGGGCTGGATGAGGAAAGGACTGCCCGCTTCCTGACCATGCTCAGCGATCTGGGCCACGCCAGCCCCATCGAGCACGCAAGCTTCACCTTCGGCATCGAGGGCGTCAGCCGTACCCTGCTGGCCCAGATCACCCGCCACCGCATCGCGTCCTTTAGCGTCCAGAGTCAGCGGTACGTCCGTCTGGACGATTTCCGCTACGTCATCCCGCCCGAGATCGAGGCCATCCCCGAGGCAAAGGCGGCGTTCATCGAGAGCATGAATGAGGACGCCGGGCGCTACCTCGACCTCGTGCAGAAGCTGGAGGACGGCCACACCGCCCGCCTGATGGCCGAGGGTCTGCCCGAAAAGCAGGCCCGGGCCAAGGCTTCCAAGCAGGCCAACGAGGACGCCCGCTTCGTGCTGCCCAACGCCTGCGAGACCAAGATGGTGGTGACCATGAACGCCCGCAGCCTGCAGAACTTCTTCCACCTGCGCTGCTGCAGCCGCGCCCAGTGGGAGATACGGCAGCTGGCCGAAGAGATGCTGCGGCTGGTCTACCCGGTGGCACCCCATATCTTCCGCACCGCCGGCCCGGCCTGCGTGTCCGGCCCCTGCCCGGAGGGCAAGATGTGCTGCGGCCGCACCACCGAAGTCCGCGCCCGGTACGCCGCGCTGAAAGGGGAGAAGGCAGAATGAGCAAGGGCAGGCTTCTTGTCATCGAAGGGCTGGACGGCTCCGGCAAGGCCACCCAGGCAAAGCTGCTGGCCTCCCATCTGGCCGAGAGCGGTCGAAGGGTGATGGAGATCACATTCCCGGACTACGAGAGCGATTCCAGTGCGCTGGTGAAGATGTACCTCTCCGGCCGGTTCGGCGACAAGCCCGACGACGTCAACCCCTATGCGGCGTCCAGCTTCTATGCGGTGGACCGGTACGCCAGCTATAAGACCAGGTGGGGCAGCTTCTACGAGGCGGGCGGCATCGTCATCGCCGACCGCTACACCACGTCGAACGCGGTCCATCAGTGCTCCAAGCTCCCGCCGGAGCAGTGGGACGATTTCCTCCGCTGGGCCTTTGACTACGAATACAGGCTGCTGGGCCTGCCCGCGCCGGACGCCGTGGTGTACTTACAGGTAGACCCCGCCGTGAGCCAGAAGCTCATGACCGGCCGCTACCACGGCGACGAGAGCAGGAAGGACGTTCACGAAAAGGACATCGAATATCTGGCCCGCAGCCGCCGTGCCGCCGAGTACTGCGCGGTGCATCTGGGCTGGGCCACCGTCCATTGCACGGAAAATGGAGCCATGCGCACCATCGAGGAGATTCAGGCCGAGGTGCGGGCGCTGGCGGAAAAAGAGCTCGGATAACCGCGAAAATGGGAGGGATACTATCAATGTATCGTTTGATGCAGCCGTCGGATGAGGCGGCAGTCGTGGCACTGTGGCAGAAAGAACGCGGCGACAGCGCCGAGTTCATCAAGACGGCTCTGGAAAAATTCGCCGGGGCGGAAAATATCTACGTCGCTGAGGAAAATGACGAGATCGTCGCTGCAGCGCTGGCGGTCCCCGTCACCCTCAAGGGACGCAGCGGCAGCTACCTCTACGGCCTCTGCGGGCAGGGAAGCCTGCTTCTGGCAGGACTCGTGGACTATCTCTGTGCGCAGCAGAAGCTGCGGGGCGCGGGCTTCACCGTGGCCGTTCCGGCCGGACAGGAGCAGGCCGCACTGCTGGAAAACAAGGGTTTCCGGCGGGCTTTTGCCCTCCGCTGCCTGCCCCGGGAGGTGTCCCGCAACCTGTGGAGTCAGGCGGAGTTCGACTCCGTGACGGCCCGCAAGCTCTATGAGCTGCGGGAGCGCTTCTATCCCGATACCGTCCAGTTCCCGCCGGAGCGGATGGCCGTCGTGCTGACCGACCTCTACGCCCGGGGCGCGACCATCGTGTCCAACGAGAAGGGCTACGGCATCTACTTCCGCCGGGAGGACACCCTCTATTTTGTGGAGCTGATGGCCGAAGACGACCGCTCCGCCGAGGTGCTGATGGAAGCGGCCCGGGAGAAAGAGGTCATCGTGGAGCGCGCCGTCATCACAGTGGGCGCGGCTCAGAACCTTTTCCTCGGCGAAGGCACCCGGCAGGACTACGGCATGATACGATTCGACGCAGAGCCTTTCGATGTGGAAGAAAGCTATATGCGGCTGATGATGGAAAGCTGAACGGAATGGTAAAGGAGTGTGTACATGGCACACGATGCAAAACATAGAAAAAGCAGAAAAGGCGGCGCAGCGAAAATGATTCTGATGGTGCTGCTGATCCTGGTACTGGCGGCGGGCGGCTGTCTGCTGGCCATCCGAAAAGAGATCAACGGCAGTGCTTCCGCCGGCGAACCGGTGAGTGTGAGCATCCAGCAGGGCAGCGGCGTGGCAGCCATCGCCCAGAAGCTCAAGACGGCGGGCGTCATCAAGTACCCCCACGTCTTCCGCTGGTATGCAGGCAAGCAGGGCGCGGCAGGCAAGCTCCAATACGGCGAGTTCGAGCTCGCCCCCGGCAGCTCCTACGACGACATCATCGAGGCGCTCTCCGCCTACGCGAAGGCCGACAGTGTCCGGCTGACCTTCCCCGAGGGTACGACGGCCATCGCCATTGCGAAAAAAATGGAGGACGCCGGGCTGTGCAGCGCCGAGGACTTCCTCAAGGAGGCCAACACCGGCGATTTCAGCCAGTACAGGTTCTGGCAGTACGTCCCCGGCGACAAGGACGCCCCGGACCGCTTCCTCAAGTGCGAGGGTTATCTTTTCCCGGATACCTACGATTTCCTGAAGGATGACACCGTCCATCATTACGTTGAGACGTTCTATTCTCACTTCGACAAGCAGATCACCGATGAGATGTATGCCGAGATGGAAAAGCAGGGGATGACCCTCTCCGAGGTGGTCACTCTGGCGTCCTTCGTGCAGGAGGAGGCCGGCAACGATCAGGACGATAATGTGGCGCAGGTGTTCCGCAACCGTCTGGCCGAGGGTTCGCCCTACCCCAAACTGCAGAGCAACACCTCCAGCCACGTCCAGAGCGACGCCGACAACAACTACCTCTGGAACTGGGTCGCGCCCTACTACGGCGGCTGGGACAGCATCCCGGAGAACATTCTGGAAGCCTACGACACCTACGCCTGCACCGGCCTCTCCGCCGGCCCCATCTCCAACCCCGGCATCGCGGCCATCCGCGCGGCGCTTGACCCGCAGCCCGACGATGAGGCGAAGGACGCCTATTTCTTTGTCACCGACCTTGCCGGTCACTACTACTACGCCCGCACCTACGCAGACCACCAGAAAAACTGCGATGAGGCGGCTAAAGTTAATAAGAGCCTGAAATAAGAAGCGAAGCCCGTAAGCCTGACGGAAAAGGCAGCCGCTGACCGGCCTGCCAAGGGGTGCTTTGCACCCGGGTTGCGGCTCCCAGCGTCTGCTTCGCTCTCGCTTGCATCCTGCTGGCCGCTGCCCCAACAATTTCTCCCTGTTTCCGCCACTGGCGGCGGTCGAAATCGTTGCCCCCTCTGGGAGAGCTGTCCTACCAGCGACCGAAAGGGCTAATATGAAATGAGGAATACCATGTTACAGATACCGGAACTTCTGGCCCCGGCAGGCGACCTCGAGCGCCTGCGGTATGCCATCAACTACGGCGCGGACGCCGTTTACTGCGCTCTGCCCGAGTTCGGGATGCGCTCTGCACCCACCAACTTCACCCCGGAGCAGCTGAGCGAGGGCGTCATCTATGCCCACGCCCGGGGCCGCAAGGTCTACCTGACCATGAACACCCTGCCCACCAACGAGGAGGCTGACCGTCTGCCCCAGGCCATCAAGGACGCTGCCGCTGCCGGTGTGGACGCCTTCATCGTGGCCGACCTCGGCGTGTTGGATGCCTGCAAGACCTTCGCGCCCGACATCGACGTCCATATGTCCACCCAGACCGGCATCACCAACTGGGCCGCTGCCCGCGCCGCCTACAATATGGGCGCGAAGCGGGTGGTGCTGGCCCGGGAGATGACCCTGCAGGACATCGCCACCCTCCGCGACAAGACCCCGCCGGAGCTGGAAATCGAGGCTTTCGTCCACGGTGCCATGTGCATGAGCGTCTCGGGCCGCTGCCTGCTCTCCAACTACATGGCCGGCCGCGACGCAAACCGCGGCCAGTGCGCCCAGCCCTGCCGCTGGAAGTACTATCTCAGCGAGGAGACCCGCCCGGGCCAGCTCTATGAGATTGGCGAGAACGAGAACGGCAGCTACATCCTGAACGCCAACGATCTGTGTACCGCGCCCTTCCTCGACCTCATCTGCAAGGCGGGCGTGGACAGCCTCAAGATCGAGGGCCGCGCCAAGACGTTCTACTACGTCGCCAGCGTGACGGCGGCCTACCGCCGCGCCCTCGACCAGTATCTGGCCGACCCGATGAATGAGAACTTCGAGCTGCCGGAAGAGGTTTTGGCGGAGCTGACCCGCACCAGCCACCGCCACTATTCGCCCGGCTTCTACTTTGGCCGGGAGCAGGCCCGTCAGGCTACCGACAGCGCGACTTACATCCGCGAGTGGGAGTTTGTCGGTACGGTGGACGGCTGGGAGAACGGCGTCGCCAGCTGCCAGCAGCGGGGCAAGTGGAGCCTCGGCGACACACTGGAAGTGCTCTGCCCGGATGGCCGCAGCATCCCGCTGAACCCCGAGTGGATCAAGAATGAGGCCGGTGAGCTGATGGAGTCCACGCCCCACGCGATGGAGCGCTATACCATCCCCACCCCGGAGCTGCCGCCGATGAGCCTGCTGCGCCGGAAAGTCTGAGGATCAAAAGCAAAGCCGCCTGTCATTCAACGAATGACAGGCGGCTTTTATCGTATATTCCGATTATTCCGGCTTGACCTGCAGCTCCTGCTCGCAGTAGATGCAGCGATACTTGCCGTTGGAGCTCAGCTCGAAGATCTGGTCGCACTCTTCCTCGATGGAGGAGATGCAGCGGGGGTTCTTGCACCGCACGATGTTGACCAGACGCTTGGGGGGCTGGGGCTTTTCCTCTTGACAGCCTTGCCGTTCTCGATGATGGTCACGCTGATGTCGGGGTCGAGATAGGCCAGCACGTCGAGGTTGAGCCAGGAGGCGTCGCCCTCCACCTTGATGATGTCCTTCCGGCCCGACTCTGCCTTGTGGCTGCGGGCGTTCTGGATGAGGGCCACACTGGAGGTGCGGTTGCCCTTGATGCCCAGCAGGTCCATCAGGCCGATGGCCGTGCCTGCCTTGATATGGTCGATGACGATACCGTTCTGAATTTCATCAATGTTCAGCATCTCAGTTGCCCTCCTTTTCAGCCTTGGGGTCCTTGAGGCCCAGCAGTGTCATGATCAGCGCCATGCGGACGTAGACGGCGTTCTGCACCTGCTCAAAATAGGCGGCGCGAGGGTCGTCGTCCACTTCCAGCGTGATCTCGTTGACGCGGGGCAGGGGATGGAGCACGGCCATGTCGGGCTTGGCAAGGGCCATCTTCTCTGTGGTGAGGATATAGCTGTTCTTCAGACGGACATAGTCTTCCTCGTTGAAGAAACGCTCCTTCTGGACGCGGGTCATGTAGAGGATGTCCAGCTCAGGCATGGACTCCTCGAGGCTGCGGGTCTCCTTGTAGGGGATGTGGTTGGCCTCGAGCACGTCGGTGATGATGTAGTCCGGCACCCGCAGCTCCTCGGGGCTGATGAGGACGAAGCGGATGTTCTCGCAGCGCGCCATGGTCTTGATGAGGGAGTGGACGGTGCGGCCAAACTTGAGGTCGCCGCACAGGCCGATGGTCAGGTCGTTCAGACGGCCCTTGCGGCGGCGGATGGTCATCAGGTCGGTCATGGTCTGGGTCGGGTGCTGGTGTCCGCCGTCGCCTGCATTGATGACAGGGATGCGGGAGTACCGGCTGGCCCGCAGCGGTGCGCCCTCCTTGGGGTGGCGCATGGCCACGATGTCGGCGTAGCAGGAGACGACGCGGATGGTGTCGGCCACGCTCTCGCCCTTGGATGCACTGGAGACGGTCTCGCTCGGGAAGCCGAGGACATGTCCGCCGAGGTTCAGCATCGCGGCCTCAAACGAAAGACGGGTACGGGTGGACGGCTCGTAGAACAGGGTGGCCAGCTTTTTGTGGGCGGCCACGTCCTGATAGGCAGCCGGGTCGGCGCAGATGCGGTCGGCCAGGTCCAGCAGAGAGGCGATCTCCTGCTGACTGAAATCCAACGGATCGATTAGATGACGCATATTCTTTTGTTTCCCTCCGTCAAAGAAGCTTTCGAAGAATCGAGAAGTCGAAGAAGTTCGTGTAGTAGCTCAACGAACGCATGACGGGATGGCAGAGCCGGTTGTAGCAGATCTCATCCAGCAGCAGCATGGCCTCGCCCGGGGCCAGACGCATGGCGGCTCGGATGGACTCATCGCCGCAGCTGGCCTTGAGGTGGGCCACATTGGAGGCCACCTGCTGGCGGCACTCCCGCTCCAGGACATCGAAGATATCACCCGACAGGTCGATGCGGGTGTAGTCCCGGCTCCCAAACAGGGCGCGGGGCAGGTAGTCGATGGAGTAGATGACGGGGGTGGTGTCGGCGAGGATGCGCTTCCTGATGCAGATGACATCGTCGCCGGGCTCGATGGCCAGATCACGGGCCAGCTCTTCGCCTGCGCGGACGGGGTAGATCTGGATGCCGTCGGCGTGGGGGTAGCTGCCAAAGCTGCGGATGAGCGGGTAATACTCCAGCTTCTGGTCCAACCGGCTGCGCAGGTTCAGGACACTTCGGTTGACCACTGTGCCGATGCCGCGCACCCGCTCGATGTAACCTGCACGCTCCATCTCGCTCAGCGCATCGCGGATGACGGTGCGGCTGACGCTGAGCTCGGCGGCAAGGTCTACCTCAGCGGGCAGACGGTCGGTCTGTGCATAGCGGCCTGTGCGCAGTTCCTCCAGCAGAGCGCCGACGATGCGGTCGCTGATGACAGCACCACCCAGGCGGCTGGAAGGGGATAAGCTGGAATCTCTCATGGTTCGTTTCCTCCGGTACACGGGCAGGGCGGCCCTGCCTGGACTTCCGAAAAAGCTGTGCCTGAGCACAAAAGCTTTTCCTGCAAATATTATAGCATAAATTGACAATGATTCAAACGGCATTTATACTGGAATCAGCCGGAAAGTATGATTTTATTTTGGAGGGATAGAGCAAGAATGGAAGTTCTTCTGCACAAAGTGTGCGGCCGGCCCGCAAGCCGCACCATGACCCTGCGCGCCGCCGGGCCGGAGGATGCCGCCGCCTTTTACGCCTTGCAGAACGAGGTGCGGGCCGCGATGCCCCACCCGGAGCAGTTCGTACCCGACACGCTGGAAAACATCGCCCGTTACCTGAAAGAGGACCTGTGCATCGGCGGGTGGGACGGCGGGCGGCTGGGGGCCTACTTCATCCTGCGGTACTGCGGGCAGAGCGCGCACAACTACGCCGCCTTTATGGGCATCCCGCGAGAAGAGTGGGACGGCTGGGCCAACGCCGACAGCGCCATCGTCCACCCCGGCTACCGGGGCAACGGTCTGCAAAGGAAGCTGCTGGAGGCGGCGCTTGCCCGGCTCCGCCCGGGCATCGTGGGCATCGGGGCCACCGTCAGCCCGGAAAATCAGTACAGCCTCAACAACGCTCTGGCCAGCGGCTTTGAGATCGTCTGCCGCCGGGAGATGTACGGCGGGTATGACCGGTATCTTCTGGCGAAGAGGCTATAAAATGATACAGCTCCGCGTTTCTCGGGAAAGGCGGGGCTGTTCTTTTTTGCTATGCCGGAAAAGTCGTGCCGTTCATGAATCTACGCTGGTATGTCATGAAAAGGACTCGACAAAAATATAGGGGGGGGGGTAAAATAGAGCTACAGAAATCCTGCAATAATTCGGGAGGTAAAAAAGTATGCGGTTACGGAAAAATATGAAGCGTGCGGCGGCAGCCGCCCTGGCCCTGAGTGTGGCGCTTTCGGCGGCAGCCCCGGCGGCACTGGCAAAGGAGTATGATATCAGTAAAGGCAATATTACGGTGACCGTTACGGAAGACGGCGACACCTATGTCCGTGTCGGCAAAGCGAAAGGCGATAAGGACATTGGCGAGAAAGACGACACGGAGGTGGTCATCAGGGGCGGCGAGGACTCGAACAACTCGGCTGAGAACAACTCTGACGGGCCGGCAGACGACGACACGGCGGACAAGGCTGAAGGACAGAAGCCGGTGGTGGATGCCGAGCTGGGAGAGCCTGCGGAGAAGACCGGGACGGAGCTCATCGTCTGGCCCGAGAACGTGAACAGCGGGGAAGCCCAGAAAAAGGACGACCCAGAGCCTGCGGAAGAAGAGCAGAAGACGCCGGACACGCAGAAGCCCGAAGGGAAGACCGACGCCGCCACCCTCGAGGCATCGACTGAGCAGAAGCCTGTCGAGAAGGCCGCAGAGGCCGCAGATGACGACCATGACATCATGACCTATGAGGACAACACCGCGGACACGGTGACAAACGCTGTGAACGAAGCGGTGAAGAATGTCATCAAGATCATCAATAATTGCACCAAAAAAGACACGACGGTCACGATCAAAGATGTGAATATCGATGTGAGCGGAAAGGGTCGGTCCGCGATGTTTGTACAAGGCAAAGGTGACACGACCCTGAAGCTGGTGGGGGACAATACCCTGAGGGGCGGAGATGATTCTGCAGGCTTGGAAAAAGATGATGAGCACTCGACCGGAAAACTGACCATCACAGCAGAAAATACAAGCTCCTCTTTGAACGCGTATGGCGGGCATAGCGGTGCGGGTATTGGTGGAGGAAATCAAAGAAGCACCTCGAATCTGGAAATCGCAAACGGAAAAATCCATGCAGTAGGTGGATTGCTTGGTGCAGGCATTGGCGGCGGCGGTTTCGGTGGAAATGGTGAAGTGAGCATATCCGGCGGTGAGGTAACTGCTCAAGGAGGAAATTTTGCGGCAGGTATTGGCGGTGGTGCGCAAGGTTCGGGCAAAGTTACCATCAAGAACGGAAAGGTGACAGCAAAAACGAATGGTGCTGCGGCAGCGATCGGCGGTGGTATAGGCGGATCGGGAGACGTCACCATCCTTGACGGCACGGTAACAGCTACGAAAAATTATGACAGCTACCCCGTTACAGGCATTGGAGGAGCCTCTGGCAGCACGAAAAAATCGACCGTTCGTATCCTCGGCGGTGTTGTCGATGCCGTGGGCTACGGATATGGAAGCGGCATTGGTGGAGGCAAAGGTGGTGTAGAGGTCGAGATCGGCGGCGGTGCGCAGGTGACCGCAAAAGGCGGCTTGGGCAATTCCGGTCGCGGTCCAGGCGCCGCCATCGGCACAAACGGCGAAAAAGGCGGTAAAGCCGGTAAAGAGCAGGATGTAAATGCCATCGGTGAGGGTACGGTCACCCGTGTTGACCCCAATTTGCCCGCTGATCATACGCATGAATGGACATTTGTCTCCTCTACTCTTGTGGCTGCCGGCCAGCTGGACAAAAAAGAGTATAAATGTCCTTCTTGCGACTCCACAAGGACTGTATACAAGTTTGCACTTCCTGCACCTGTGGAGGAGGAGCAGAACGGCAGGATCGTTTTGAGAGTTATAGACGCTCCCTATGAGATGCATCAGGAGTCTACCCGCTACATCGTCACGGCAGATTCTGATACCGCCACCCTCTTCGGCTGTCTGGGCAATCTGGCAGAGCTGAAAGCGCAGGGCGTAGACACCCTCGTCTTCCGCACGAAGAGCCGCGAGACGGCGCTGGACATCGATACCATGCTGTCGCTGGGCGCGGAGGACACCCTCTTCACCCTCACCCACAGCGGCAGCTCTGCCACCCTCACCGTGGGCGGCGCAGACCACAGCGAACTGATCCATTAAATAACCAACCCCCAAGGCGGAGAGCTTCCGCATCCCTCCGCTTTGTACGAAAAGCCCCCGGCACGTTCCGCATCGTGCCGGGGGGTTGCCCTCTCAGTCTCACTTCGTTCGCCAGCTCCCCCAAAGGGGGAGCCATTGGCATGTCGGTCAGCTTTCGTCTGGACGAGCGAAGCCTGATATAACGCAAAAAATAGTAGCCCTCGCTACCAGAGGGCGAGCAGCTGCGGAACCGATGTTCCTTGTC
>ENA-OQJN01000492-OQJN01000492.1-human-gut-metagenome-genome-assembly--contig:-NODE-492-length-16074-cov-5.111432_pt1 | contig 16074 bp, 20 predicted proteins | sample MGYA00242610_ERZ504777 | MGnify/ENA primary metagenome ERZ504777 (study PRJEB26092, sample SAMD00036350) | human gut metagenome | host: Homo sapiens | study: EMG produced TPA metagenomics assembly of... | reverse complement strand
TATTGAAGAACTCACCCCTATGCTCTCCGTGAACTGGTGTCGGCTATCTATGTGGATGCCCCGGATAAGTCCAGCGGAAAGCGGGTGCAGCACATCCATATCAAGTACGATGGGCTGGGGTACATCCCTCTGGATGAACTGGAAGCAAAGAAAAGGCATGACCGAAGTCACGCCAAATCTTCCCCATTTTAGGGAACTTTTGCAAATACTGTTTTATGGGAACTCTGCTGGTGGGCGCACCCTGTTTTTTTATGCTTCATCGTTTTCTGCGCGCAGCATCCGGTATCCGACACCAACATGGGTCTGGATCAGATGCGGCGCATCTGGGCATCGTTCCAGTTTTTTGCGCAGGGATGCCATATAAACACGCAAGGATGCAATGTCATTTTCCTGCGTACTGCCCCATACTTTCTGCGTGAGGGAGGTATGCGTCAGCACTTTGCCCACATTATGCGCCAGCACACACAGCAGCTTGTACTCGATGGGGGTCAAATGCAATTCATTCTCGCTCAACCAGACGCAGCCTGCCGAGAAGTCGATCTTCAAAGGACCATTGACAAAAACCGGGCTGTTTATGCCGTCAGAAGCCAGCAGATTCAATCGGCGCTGTGTTACACGCAGTCTTGCCAGCAGTTCATCCACAGAAAACGGCTTTGTCAGATAATCGTCTGCGCCGTTGTCCAGTGCCTCGATCTTATCAGAATCCTCGCTCCGGGCACTCAGGACGATGATGGGCAGGTTCGACCATGTGCGGACGCTGCGGATGACCTCGATGCCGTCTATATCGGGCAGCCCGAGATCCAGCAGCATGATGTCCGGGTTGTGGCTGGTAGTCATCATGATCGCCGTTTCCCCATTGGAAGCAGTCAGATATTTATAGCCGTGGGTCTTCAGGGTCGTTGTGATCAGACACCGTACAGGAACATCATCCTCTACGACCAGAATGGTCGGCTTATTCATGAATATTCACCTCACTTTGCGGCAATGCAAAGGAAAAGACACTGCCATTGGGAATGTTGTCACGCAGGGTCAATGTTCCGCCGTGAGCCGTCAGGATCGCTCGGCAGAGGGGCAGACCCAGTCCAAGGCTGCGGTGGCTGTCTGCGATGCGGCTCTGCCCGGTATAAAACATCTCGAACACCTGTGCTTTTGCGCGATCCGGAATGCCGGGACCGTTATCTGCAACGTCCACTACGACCTGATGGTCTTTCCGGTAAGCCGAGATCCGAATGACCGAGCCCACGGGGGTGTATTTGATGGCGTTATCCACCAGATTGACAACGACCTGCATGACCAGCCGTGCATCCACATTGACCAAAAGGATCTCGTCCCCATACTGTGTTGTGATGGTGTGTTCGCAGCTTTTCCGGTTGACATGATGCAGTGCTTCTTCGATCATTTCGTCCATCAGCTGCGGCGAGATCTGCAGATTCATCCGCCCATCCTCAATGCGGGTGATGGAAAGCAGATTTTCCACCAGACCGATCAGCCATTGTGCATCGTCAAAAATATCGGTGCAGATCTTGTTCCGGGTCTCTGTATCCAGCGTTTCTCCGTTGGAAAGCAGATTGCTGGCATTGCCGGAAATGGAGGTCAGCGGGGTGCGCAGGTCATGGGAGATCGTGCGCAGCAGGTTTGCCCGCAGCTCTTCATTTTTTGCCTGCACGGTTGCCTGCTCTTTTTCCAGTGCGTTTCTGCGGTTTTCGATTGCCAGCGCACCTTCGCCCAGAATGGAAAGCAGCACACTGTTTTCAAAGGCATCCAGCGGTTTTTCGGACAGGTCGATCCCAACCACTCCAAACACGCCGCCTCCGGTCCGAAGCGCAAGATAAAGTCCCTTTGCGTCCGGGTAGCTATCCGTGCCTGCGCCGGAACGCTTTTTGTTTGCAAACGTCCAGTTTGCCGCATCCCGTTCTTCCGGTGCAGAAAAGATGTTTTGCGCCGTTTCCTCGTCAACCCCAAAAACCTGTTCTGAACCAAGAACTCCGTTTTGTTCCGGGTAGACGATCAGGCTCCGGTTCAGCAGTTTTATCAGCTGGGAAGCTGTCAGCGAAAAGATTTCATCTTCACTTTTGGCTTTCTGCAAAAGCTGGTTTGTGTCAAAGAGTATTTTTGTACGGAATGCCGCCTGCGCAGACATTTTTGCATGGTCTTTCAGCCGCGTTGTCAGGGTGCAGGTAATGATTGCAGAGGTCAGCATCAGGGCAAATGTGACCTGATAACCGGGGTCATACGCATGGAATGTCAGGCGCGGTTCCGTCAAGAAAAAATTGTATAGCGCAACACTGGCAATGGAGCCCAGCACACCGCAGGTGTAGCCGCTGGTACACAATGCGGTGAACAGCACCCCCAGCATATAGAGCATAATAATGTTATAGCGTGCAAAGTCCAGCTGCAGGAAAAAGAAGCCGATGAGCGTGATGCAGCTCAGGATGCCTGCGGTGATCAGCAGATCACGGACAGAGGGCAGAAGCGGACGGGTGAACAGCTTCCGTCCTGAACCGTAGCTGTTCTCCGCAGAAGCATCCGGGATGATATAAATATCCAGATTAGGCGCAGTCATCGTCAATTTTTCAGTCAGTGACGGTCCGCTCCAGAAATGGCGGCGATGTACGCTGGAGCGCCCCAGCACGATTTTTGTAATGCCGGAGATCCGGGCAAACTCTGCGATCTGCTGCGGAATGTCATCCCCGTAGATCGTAGAAATGTCGGCACCTGCCTGCTCTGCCATACGAATGTGCTGCTGCAAGCGCCGACGGTCTTCTTTTCCCATCTGATCCGAATCCGGAGTCCGGACATAGAGAGCTGTAAAGGTCCCGCCGAACGCCTTTGCCATCGTTGCCGCCGTCCGCACGATCTTTGCATTGGAGGGAGAGGACGACAGACACGCCAGAATATGTTCAGTGGGTGGGTCGTTCCGATTCATAAAGATCACCTGCCTTGCCCACAGTATAGCACAATTTGATGGTCATGACCACCAGCCACGTCTTTTTCCTTCCTGTCGAATGATCTCCTTCCGCATGTGATCCAGCGCATCTGCTGCCCGGAAACCACTCAACATGACTCCAAGAACCATCAATAACAAAGCGACATCCATATGATCCGTCCTATCTTTTTAGAGCCGGAAACACTTCTGGATCGACGCGTATTTTCCCAAAACCAGCATACTTTCATCCCGGCACAGCTGCGTATCCGGCGTGATGTTCATATCGAGCTTTCCGTCTTTTTTCAGCGCAAGAATATTGATGTTATACTTTTTTCGGATATTGATCTCACCGATCGTGCGATCCATCCATTCCGGCGGAATGGTCACTTCCATGATGGCGTGGTCGTCCTGCAGCTCGATATAATCGAGAATGTGTTCGGAGCTGTATCGGATCGCTGCCCACTTTGCCAGCTGCTTTTCCGGGTAGACCACTTCATCCGCACCGTTGCGCAGCAGGAACTTGGCTTGTACATCCCGCTCTGCACGCGAGACCACAAGCTTTGCCCCCAGCTCCTTGAGCAGTGACGTTGTTTCCAGTGAGCTTTGAAAATTGCCGCCGATGGTTACGATACACACATCAAAATTGCCGACACCAAGGGAGCGCAGAAAGTATTCGCTGGTGCTGTCACCGATCTGTGCATTCGTCACATAGGAAAGCACGGCGTTCACACGGTCTTCGTTGCTGTCGATGGCCATGACCTGATGACCCAGCTCATTCAGTTCCTGCGCAATATGGCGGCCAAAACGGCCAAGCCCGATCAAAAGAATCGATTTCATACTTGTCTCCTTTATCCGATTGCGATCTTCTCCTGCGGCAGACGAGAGTGGGCAGGGCTGCTGCCAAATGCCGCATAGATCAACGTCAATCCGCCAACACGTCCCAAAAACATCAGTGCGATCAGCACCCCCTGCGAAAGGAGCCCCAGTTGCGGTGTGATGCCCAATGTCAGACCTACCGTTGCCACAGCCGAAGCAGTTTCATACAGACAGACCGACATCGGCAGCTGCTCGGCCGCAGCAATGACAAAGGCTCCGAGGAAGAACAGCGTCAAATACATCCCTGCGATCGTGGCAGCATTCTTGACCGCGGAGCCATCTATGCGCCGCCCGAAAAATTCGGCATCATCTCTGCGGCGGAAGGTCGCCCACATATTGGCCAGCAGAACGGCAAATGTTGTGGTTTTCATGCCGCCTGCCGTAGAGCTGGGCGAACCGCCCAACAGCATCAGAACCACCATCAATGCCTGTGAAGTGCTGTCCATCGCAGCAAGATCAGCGGTGTTAAAACCGGCAGTACGGGGTGTAACGGATTGGAACATCGACAATAAAATGCGCTGCCGGGCAGAGCCTGCCGTGAACTCGAAGCAATAAAAGTACAGCGTCGGCAGTACCAGAAGAAATGCCGTTGTGACAAGGATCACCTTGCTCTGCATCCGGTAACGGTGAAAATCAAGGCGGTATGTACAAATGTCCTCCCATGTCAGAAAGCCAAGGCCGCCAAAGATGATCAGGGCCGCGATCACTGTGGTAAGCAATGGGTCACCTGCATACCGTGTCAGCGAAACAAATTTTGCCCCCTCTGTTCCCAGCAGGTCAAAACCGGCATTGCAGAACGCCGAAATGGAATGAAACAGCGCGTACCAGATCCCGCGCAAACCATAATCGGCGCAGAACGTCGGAAGCAGCAGTGCAGCACCGACCAATTCAAACAGGGCGGTGATCCGCAGAATAAAGCCTGTCAGCCGCACGATGCCGCCCATCTGCGGGGCAGCCGTAGCTTCCTGCATCGTGCTGCGCTGCTTGAGGGAGATCTTTCGCCCGGAAAGCAGCGCAAAGGCAGCACCCATCGTAATGACGCCTAATCCTCCGATCTGGATCAGAAGAAGGATCACGCTCTGCCCGAATGCCGACCAGTAGCTGCCGGTATCCTGAACCACCAGTCCGGTCACGCAAAGGGCAGAGGTGGAGGTAAACAGTGCCTCATGGAACGGTGTGACGCACCGCTGCTGTGCAGCGATTGGAAGCATCAGAAGCAACGCGCCCACCAGATCAACTGCCGCAAAACCTGCAATAATGACCTGAAAAGAAGAGAAACGATGCCGCCTGTAACGAGGATATTGAATCATAAAAGCTCCTTTACCTATCCGTGTGCATAAAGATTAGCATGGAATAGATAAAAGAGCCGTAAAGAAAATTGTAGAAGTATAAAGATTCCATTAAAATTGATCGGGCAACACTAAAAAACGCCGGACATCACCAGCTCAGAAAAGCGATAATGTCCAGAATTCATTGGAAAACAAATAATCCGAACCCATCTCCTATCGGAAACAAGTTCGGATTATTTCTGTTTGGTCCGAGTGGCGAGAATCGAACTCACGGCCTCTTGAACCCCATTGTGCTCCACTCGCGGACACATTGGGTAAAACGGCACATACTATACGCTATATCACCAATTTTTAAATTTGTTTTTTCATTCTGTTTTGTTTGATGTCAAGAAGTTTCGTTTCTATTGTGGTCAAATTGTGGTCAAACGACCCCGACAAATGACTTTTATCCCCTGCTAAGTTACATCGCGTAATTTCGATTTTCACAAATCGAAGTTGCGCTTTTTGTTTGCACGAATTATCTATAAGGAGGATTTGTCAACCATGTCAATGAACCATCGTCGTTTTTTCATCCTTGACAGAATTGTATGACCCTTGACTATTTTTACGGACAGGCCGGAGAACTCTTTTCGTTCTTCCGCATTCCAAAGGCTCTGTTTCAGGAGCCACGGTTCCAGAGCCTGTCAACCGATGCAAAAACTCTGTACGGCATCCTGCTTGACCGTATGAGCCTTTCTGTTAGAAATGAATGGTTTGACAAAAAAGGCCGAGTGTTCATCATCTTCACGATTGAGGATGTCAAGAGGACTTTGCGTTGCGCAGACAACAAAGCGACCAGACTGCTCCGGGAACTTGAAGAATTTGGTTTGATTGAACGAAAACGCAGAGGTCTGGGAAAGCCAAGTTTGGTGTATGTGAAGAACTTTTCGGCAGAATCGTCAAAATCAATATTCCAGAATCGTGATTTTCACGATTCTGGAGGCTTCAAAAACGCAAGTCAAGACCCTTCAAAATCACGATGTAATAAGACTAAAGAGAATGATACTGAAATGAGTGAGACTGATCCTTTCTATTCTGAAGAATCGGATGGGCTGAGCAAACGCACCCAACTGGAAGAATATTTTTCGCAGTCCTTGGAGGTAGACCTTCTGCTCCGGCTCTGCCCGGACGATGAGGATACCATCTATCAGATCGTAGATTTGCTGGTGGACACCTGTGCCACCAACCGCAAACTGCTGCACATTGCCGGGGACGATAAGCCCGCCGAGGTGGTACGCAGCCGGTTTATGAAGCTGAACGCCGACCATATCTGCTTTGTGCTGAAGCGCCTTGCAGAGAACAGCAGCCCGATCCGAAACATGAAACAATATCTGCTCGCTTCTCTGGACAACGCACCCACCACGATGCAGCTTTCCTACCAGAACCAAACCAACCACGACTTAGCGATGTGGAGGTGATGAAAATTTCAAAGAAAGCAACCACAATAGCCATCGTCAACCAGAAAGGCGGCACCGGCAAGACCACGACCTGTGAAAATCTAGGCATCGGGCTGGCGATGGAGGGCAAGAAAGTCCTGCTGGTGGATGCTGACCCGCAGGGCAGCTTGACCATAGTCGCTTCGCTCCTATGGCCAGTTGTGCGCACTGTATGCGGATTCATAGTTGTCCGCTGCGCAGACATTGCTATCAGCATGGGCTGGCAGCAGCCCGATGAACTGCCCACCACTCTTTCCACCCTGATGGCAAAAGCCATGAACGACCAGAGCATTCCGCCCGGTGAAGGCATCCTGCACCATGCAGAGGGCGTTGACCTGATTCCGGCAAACATTGAACTGGCAGGGCTGGAAGTTTCCCTTGTCAACTGCATGAACCGGGAAAAGATGCTGAAACAGGTGCTGGACAGTGCAAAGCACTACTATGATTTCATTCTGCTGGATTGCGCTCCTTCCCTTGGGATGCTGACCGTAGTCGCTCCGCTTCTATGGCTAGCGGTACGCACTATGTGCGAATTTATAATTATCTCCTGCGGAGATACCGCCATCAATGCACTGGCAGCAGCAGACACCACCTTGATTCCCGTGCAGGCACAGTATCTGTCTGCAAAGGGTCTGGAACAGCTTTTGCAGACCGTGCAGAAGGTCCGGCGGCAGATCAACCCGAAATTGAAAATCGAGGGCATCCTGCTGACTATGACCGACAGCCGCACCAACTACGGACAGCAAATCGACAACCTGATTCGAGGTGCCTACGGCAGCAAGATCAAAGTGTTCGACCAGACCATTCCCCGGTCTGTCCGCGCTGCGGAGATCAGTGCCGTGGGCAAGAGCATTTTCCAGCATGACCCCAAAGGCAAGGTGGCAGAAGCCTATAAATCTCTGACCGAGGAGGTGATGGCGAATGCCGAAAGGCAGCTTAAACGTGTCGCTGAAAGGGGCAGATGACATTTTCTCCACCGAGGAATCCCGGCAGGAACAGCAGCGGGAACAGGTACAGCAAATTCCCATCGACGAACTGTTCCCATTCAAAAACCACCCCTTTAAGGTCTTGGATGACGAGTCCATGCAGCGCACGGTGGAAAGCGTAGAGCAGTACGGTGTGCTGTCTCCGCTGATTGCCCGCCCCAGACCAGAGGGCGGCTATGAGATCATCTCTGGGCACCGCCGTCAACACGCTGCGGAGCTGGCCGGACTGGACACGCTGCCGGTCATTGTGCGGCAGATGTCGGACGATGCTGCTGTGATATTGATGGTGGATTCCAACCTTCAGCGTGAACACATCCTGCCCAGTGAACGGGCTTTCGCCTACAAAATGAAGCTGGAAGCTCTAAAAAATCAAGGTGCTAGGTCAGATTTAACTTCCAGACAAGTTGTCGGGAAGTTGGAAGCGGCTAATTTGGTCGGAAAAGGGAACGAGGAAAGTGGCAGACAAGTCCAGCGTTTTATCCGCCTGACTAACCTTGTCCCGGAACTGCTGGACATGGTAGACGAAAAGAAAATTGCCTTTAATCCCGCTGTGGAGTTGTCCTATCTGGACGAAGCCCAACAGCGGGATTTTTTAGAAGCCATGAACGACACCCAGAATGCACCGTCTTTATCCCAAGCGCAGCGGCTAAAAAGCTGGCGCAGGAAGGGCACTTTTCGTATGACGTTGCCTTTGCGGTCATGGGAGAAGAGAAAAAGGACGAGCTGGACAAAGTGGTCATCAAAAACGACACCCTGCGGAAATACTTTCCCCGCAGCTACACCCCGAAACAGATGGAGGACACCATCATCAAGCTGCTGGAACAGTGGCAGCGCAAACAGCAGCGGCAGAACGAACGCTGACTTATACCGTAACGAAAGACCCGATGAGGTCTTTTTCTTTTGCAATCAAAAAAGGAGAAAAGCCTATGAAAAACAACGCTACCCGCACCATCCGCTCCGAAGAGATCACCATTGATGTGCGTATCTGCGCTGCACTGGCGGCAAACCGGGGCGGCGAGGTCTACCTTGCAGCCATTGCCCCGGATATGGAGCTGACCATCATCACGCTGGACGAGGCTCCCGGCATCCTGCCCTGCTTTGAGGAGGATGATGCCTGCCTGAACCTTCCCAACACCTCGCTGCTGCTCTGCTACAACCCGGCGCAGGTGCTGAAGATGGGCGGAAAGCACTACCTGACCGGCCCGGTGATTCTTGTTCGCACCAACATGGACGGCGAGGTCATCTCGCTGACCATCGATGAAGTCTACCTGTTCCAGAAGTATCTGGCAAGCCACAGCATCACCCTGATGACAGACGACCAGAAGCTGCCCTGCATCTGCATGGAGTGAGGTGTGCCATGCTGAACTTTTTTATCGGTTTCGCATTTTTTGAAGCCGGCGCTTTTTTCGGCTTCTTCGTGGCAGCTCTGTTGAACGCCGCCCATGCCGGGCAGGAGATCTCTATCAAATTCGAGGAGGACGATAATGGAACAGAACGAGAACACCTTGTCGGTGCTGAAAATTGCACCGGGACAGTATCCGCAGCAGGTCGAGATTGACAACAACCTGAAAGCCTTGCAGGAGGCGGTGGGCGGCACGATTGCTGCTGTTTACCCCTTTGCAGACCCGGTGGCTATCATCTGCAATGACGATGGTAAGCTCATGGGTCTGCCCCTGAACCGTGCCCTTCGGGATGAAAACGGAGAAATGTATGATGCCATTGCCGGAGACTTTCTAGTGGTGGGATTGGGTAAGGAGGATTTTGCATCCCTGACCCCAGAACTGGCGCAGAAGTACGAGCAGCTTTTCCATCAGCCGGAAGCCTTTCTGAAGCTAGGCAACCGTCTGTTGGTGCTGCCGGTGCCTGATGAACCTCCCGCAGAAAAGCCCCGCACCAAGCCCCCGGCAGAGCATGACCGCTAAAATCACCCTGCTGCACGGGAGGTGATGGCATTGCAGGAAGAAATCGAACAGAAGTCATTCAACATTATGATCTCCACCACAAAGCTGTCTGCCCGGACTGTCCTGCGGGCGGTAAAGGCGGCGTTTCGGCTGTACCAGTCCAAGACATCCCAAGGTAAGCAAAGTGTCCGCACTCTTCTGCGGCAGAACCGGGGTGTGTCCAGCGTGGAGATCAGCAAGACCGGCATCCGTGGGCTGGAACGCTACGCCAAAAAGTACGGCATCGACTATGCCATCCGCAAGGACACCTCCGAAGTGCCGCCCCGGTATCTGGTCTTTTTCAAAGCCCCGGATGCAGAAGCCTTCAACTCGGCGTTCAAAGAGTATTCGGCATCTCTGCTGAACAAAGACAAACGCCCCTCGGTGCTGGCAAAACTGCATGAACTGGTGCAGGCGGCGGCAGAACTCCCCGGCAAAGTCCGGCATAAGGAACAGGAGCGTGGACTGTGACCACGAAAAAGCTGACAAAGCTGCTGGCACTGTATCTGCCCTATATTTTGCTGGGGCTGGTGGCAACCAACATTGGCGAAGCGTGGCGGCTTGCCGAGGGCAAAGAGCTGGGGGATAAGATCATGGCGATGATGGGCACCGTTCCGGTGGCGTTTGCGAACCCGCTGCCCAGCTTGCATCCGCTCGATTTGCTGGTGGGCTTGTGCTGCGGTGCAGGGTTACGGCTGGCGGTCTATTTGCGTGGAAAAAACGCCAAGAAGTACCGCCACGGCATGGAGTACGGCTCTGCCCGGTGGGGCACCGCCAAGGATATTGAGCCGTTCATGGCACCCAAGTTTGCAGACAACATCATCCTGACCAAAACGGAACGGCTGATGATGTCCAACCGCCCACCGGACCCCAAAAACGCCCGGAACAAAAATGTGCTGGTGGTGGGAGGCTCCGGCAGCGGCAAGACGAGATTTTGGCTTAAACCCAACCTTTTACAATGTCACAGTTCCTATGTGGTCACTGACCCGAAAGGTAGTATCGTGGTCGAGTGCGGGAACGCACTTCTGAAAAACGGTTACAAGCTGAAAATCCTGAACACCATCAACTTCAAAAAGTCCATGCACTATAACCCCTTCGCCTATGTCCACAGCGAAAAGGACATTCTCAAACTGGTCACAACCCTGATGACCAACACCAAAGGCGAAGGGTCCGGTGGGGACCCATTTTGGGAGAAAAGCGAACGTCTTTTGCTCACTGCCCTGATCGCCTATCTGCATTATGAAGCCCCGGTGGAGGAGCAAAATTTCGCCACCCTGCTGGAAATGCTCAACACCATGCAGGTGCTGGAGGATGACGAGGAATATCAGAACCCGGTGGATCTGCTGTTTGAAGAACTGGCGAAAAAGAAGCCCAATTCCTTTGCCGGGCGGCAGTACAAACTTTACAAGCTGGCTGCCGGCAAGACCGCTAAGTCGATTTTGATTTCCTGCGGCGCTCGTCTGGCTCCTTTTGATATTCAGGAGGTCAGAGATGTGACTGCCTATGACGAGTTGCAGTTGGATACTCTCGGAGATAAGAAAACGGCGCTCTTTCTGATTATGTCAGATACGGATGCGACGTTTAATTTTTTGATCTCCATGATTTACACACAGCTGTTCAACTTGTTGTGCGAGAAAGCAGATGATGTGTACGGCGGCAGACTGCCGGTTCATGTGCGCTGCTTGATTGATGAGATGGCAAACATCGGTCAGATTCCCAATCTGGAAAAACTGGTAGCGACAATCCGAAGCCGTGAAATATCGGCTTGCCTTGTTCTCCAGGCACAATCACAGCTGAAAGCCATTTATAAAGACAATGCCGATACCATCATCGGCAACATGGATTCCCGAATTTTCCTGGGTGGTTCTGAGCCAACCACGCTCAAAGAACTGAATCAGGCATTGGGAAAAGAAACTATCGACACCTACAACACCTCCAACACCAGAGGTAACAGCCCGTCTTACGGCTTGAATTATCAGAAGTTAGGCAAAGACCTTGCGAGCGTAGATGAGCTTGCGGTTCTGGATGGCAGCAAGTGTATTTTGCAGTTGCGTGGTGTCAGACCGTTTCTTTCTGACAAGTACGATCTGACGCAGCACCCCAATTATAAGTACACATCAGACTTTGATAAGAGAAATGAGTTCAACATTGAGCAGTTTCTGAGTCGAAGGTTGAAGCTCAAGGCAGGTGATGAGTTTGTGGTAGTCGATGCGGATTAAGGAGGTTTCTGTTTGGAAAATCTGAAAACGGTATCTGCCCTGGTTAAGAACATCTTGGAACACGACCACAAGGCAAGAAATACCGACAATCATTTGTACCTGATGGTACTGGAACACTATTCCGGTCTGCGTGGCATCGACATTCATGCCATGACGGTTCCTGTGTTTTTGAAGGAACTGGATAGACGCAGCTTTCCGGGGTTTGAAACTGTCCGCAGAAGCAGACAGAAAGTGCAGGCAACCTACCCTGACCTTGCTCCCAGTGAAGCCGTAGGCAAGCGCAGAGCAAAAAATGAGGTTGTATATCGAGAATTTGCAGAAAGCGAGGTGTAAAAAAAATGACTTGGTGGATCACGGATACCTCTATTGGGCAGCGATTGAAGTTCGTTAGACGATTTCGCCGCCTTACCCAGAAAGAGCTTGGACTCCTGATGGGGTATTCCGAGAAAACAGCGGATGTCCGTATTGCTCAGTATGAGAAAAACGCTCGAACCCCTAATGCAGAAACCACAGCGAAACTCGCAGAGGTTCTGAAGGTTTCACCTGTCGTTTTTTCACCGACAATCTGTGCTTCTCGTGAAGATTTGTTGCAGTCAATGTATTGGCTGTTTCTTATGAAAGGTGGTGGTGATATATATGATTGTGAAACTGAATATGCAAGAAGCAGAATGGAACAGAAACTTGGCGTGATAACCGTCGAGGAGTTCCTTGAAAAGATTCTCGTAAACTAAGCCTTCCGTCCGGTTTTGATGCCGGTAGTACGGAGGGCTTTTTCTATTCTCAAAACAATTTCAAATTTTAGGAGGAAAATATTATGGCATTTTTCAATAGCGCAGTAACCGTTCTTCAGACTCTCGTTATCGCTCTGGGCGCAGGTCTTGGCATCTGGGGTGCAATCAATCTGCTTGAGGGCTACGGCAACGATAACCCCGGCGCAAATGCTCATGTACGATAAAGAAGTAAGATACTAAAAACAAAACATAGACCGCCAGTACCCCGCTATTCCGTTATTACCCTATGCAGAAAGTACAACATTTTGTAACTTTTCCGTGAAGCCTATTGACTTTGATACCCCAAAAGAGATATAATATAGTCGCTACTTAGTAAAACTAAATAGCAAAGCTGAAGAGAGGCGACAGTATGAATAACAGATATGTCCAACAATTCAAAAAAGGCTCTCTGGAAATGATACTCTTATGCCTAATCGGACGCAAAGAAACTTATGGATACGAAATTATATCCGAATTGAATAACAGTGCGTCTGTTTTGGGATATGCAAAAGAGGGAACCATTTATCCTATTCTGTATCGTTTGCAGGAAGCAGAACTAATTAAATGTCGATTGGCTCCGGCTGTGGCAAATGGCGGTTCAAAAAAGTATTACTCTCTAACTGATAAAGGCAGGAATATACTTGATGAACTAATCTTATTTTGGTCAAGCTATGAGAACTGCGTAAACGGCTTCATAGAAAGTTATCAACAAGCGAGGGTATCGAAATGAAAGAACAATATATTAAACAAGTTGAAAAGGAACTATCCTTACCACATAAAGCGAAAAAAGAGGTTGTGCGTGATTTGAATGAAGTTTTCGCGTCTGCTTTGGAGCATGGAGAAACGGAACAGCAGGTTATCCAGCGTTTAGGAACACCAAAAGAATTTGCAGACAGCACCGCAGAGCAGTTTGGTATTGATAACGCCTCATCAAAAAAAGGAAGGTATCATTTCTGCGCTTGTTGCGCTTATTGTTGCGGTTGTTGCCTTTTCGATATATGCTGTCACACGATTAGGAAAAGCACCAGAGGGCGCAATCGGACAGGCAGACGCAACAACAAATATCCAGATTGAGAGTGCATTGGGCTTTGATGTTTTACAAATCATTTTGGCAGTTGGGTTTGCCGCAGCGGTAATTGCTGTTTTATTGATTATCCGAACTATACACAAAAATAGGAGATAACTTATGAAGAAGTATATTTCTGTATTGGCAATCATATTCATAATTTCTTTGGCCGCGTGTTCTAATCAAACTATTTCGTCTACACCCACAGGTAATGAGAGCAATATACAATCTAACAGTATTACCACTCTTGACAAGGGTATCTGGCCTGTTAATGAATACACAGAGGGGCTTCCTATTCCGCCCGGTACAGTTGCATGGGCAACACTTGATACAGAACATGAAAATTGCAGTGTCAACCTTACCGGCATTAGCGACGACGACTATAGCGAGTACATGGAGGTTTTGAACCAAGAAGGTTTTTCCGTAATTGAGAATGTATCGGAGGAAATCGAAGAGGGAAACTATGTTTCGATTGGGACACTTTTATCAAACGAAGATAAGTGGTTGAGTATCAGTTACATACCAGATAGTTTAACTATCTATATTTCCTTTGACAATAATTGAAAGAGATAATGAAATAGCAAAGCCAGCCGAGCCAGTCAACGGTCAAGATGAACGGCGCATACGCGCCGCCGTTGACAGTCCCGCCCGTCTTTGCTGGTAGGCAATCAAGGGGCGACAGCAAGGAGTGCTGCCGCCCCGCACTATTATTCAGAGAGGGGGAATTTCCATGACCGAAGATGAAGCCTACAAAGTGCATATCCAGTACACATTCAATGCCTTTTGCAAGATTGTCATTCGTCACGCAGCCATAGATATAATTTTGAAGCTGCGCCGGAGGTGGGAACGGGAAGTTTCCCTTGACTACCTGATGAATGAGAAGTTTGTCCAGCTTGCCGAGCCGGAGCAGCTTGAAGAATATCTTTTTACGGCCTGCGGCCAGACCGCCGTTCTGTACCATGCGGAACTTGCCGCCGCCCTTGCCCGTTTGCCGGAGCAGACACAGGAAAAAATTTTCCGTTACTACTTCCTGCGCCAGCCGCAGCGCGTGATCGGCGTACATATTGGCCGGACACGCAGCACAGCGGGGCGGCATATCCAGCTTGCCTTGCAGCGGCTACGGCGGCTCATGGAGGAAAATCGCTATGAGTAAACTTCTCCCCTATGAAACAATCGTTAAGGCGCATGAGGGCGACCCGGACGCAATCGACACCGTCCTTTCCCACTACGCCGGATATATCCGCTACTTTTCCAAAGTACACGGACAGGTCAACGCTGAGGTTGAGGAATATGTGAAACAACAGCTAATTGCCGCGCTGTTCAAGTTTCGATTTGACCGATAAGAAAAAAACTGAATATCAGCCGCTACCAGCGGCCAGCGAAAGCAGTAAGTCTGAAAAAGATTTGCTGCTTTTTTTGTTGTCCATTTGGCAAAATCGCAAACTCACCCGTAGTAGGTAGGTAAAGCCAGAAAAAGGCTGCCTGCCCCGTTTGGCAAATTTCAAAATGCGGTGTTGTAGGGAGTGAAAGGAAAAATTCTCTGCCCCGCCGGTTGCCAAATTTCTCTTTTCCGCATTACAGAAGCAAAAGGAAATTTGAAAAAATCCCCGGACAGCGGGTAGCTGGCGGCCTTTCAAATGTATCTTTGGCGAAAGGAAAAAAGGCCGCGCACAGCGGGCTGAAAGCCCCGCCCTGTTCGCTCTATGTACGGAAAAACCCGGACAGGGGCAGTCTGCGGCTTACTAAGAGCAAGTTTCTACCACGGTGCCAAAATCCGCAATTCTGCGGTTTTGCCCCTCGCGGGAAACTTGTTGGGGAGTGCCTTCCCCAAACCCTGCTATGCGGCTTGCGCCGCAAAAAGATTTCCGTCCGGCGAAAAGTTTTTTCTCTCTTTCGCCCCAGAAATGGCTAACAGATAAGAGCATTTTTTGTGATAAGTGAAAGGAGGTATACAGCCCATGCCAAAGCGATACAACACACCCCACCGCAGCCGCGTTGTGAAAACCCGGCTGTCCGAAGATGAATACGCCGATTTCACAGCGCGGCTTGCGCCCTATGGTATCAGCCAGTCGGAATTTCTCCGGCAGGCGATACGGCGGGCGACCATACGCCCCGTTATCCATGTGTCAGCGGTCAATGACGAACTGCTTTCCGCTGTCGGGAAGCTGGCCGCCGAGTACGGCAGGATTGGCGGCAACCTCAACCAGATTGCCCGGTATCTGAACGAGTACGGCGCACCCTACAACGCGCTGTCCGGCGAGGTACGCGCCGCCATAGCCGACCTTGCCGCCCTCAAGTATGAAGTCCTCAAGAAAGTAGGTGACGCGGTTGGCAACACTCAAGCATATCAACTCTAAAAACGCCGACTACGGAGCCGCTGAACAATACCTGCTTTTCGAGCATGACGAGTTTACCATGAAGCCCGTCCTTGATGAAACCGGCAGGCTTATCCCCCGCGAGGACTACCGGCTGTCCACGCTGAACTGCGGCGGCGAGGATTTTGCCGTTGCCTGTATGCGGGCAAATC
>ENA-OQJN01000491-OQJN01000491.1-human-gut-metagenome-genome-assembly--contig:-NODE-491-length-16075-cov-5.923878_pt1 | contig 16075 bp, 16 predicted proteins | sample MGYA00242610_ERZ504777 | MGnify/ENA primary metagenome ERZ504777 (study PRJEB26092, sample SAMD00036350) | human gut metagenome | host: Homo sapiens | study: EMG produced TPA metagenomics assembly of... | reverse complement strand
TCAATCGGCTTCGCCGCAAATTTTGAGCGATTTGTCAAGACTTTTTGGGCAAAAAAGTGGGGGATTTTAATAAAAAAGGAATCTGCAAGCCTTGATTTTACTGAGCTAAAGATTCCGAGAGATTATTGCAATGTAAGGAGGAGAGAAAGATGCCTAGAAAACCATCATTAGACGGCAAAGATTCTAGTCTGAGAATCAGGATGTCACCAGAGCAAAAAGAAAAGCTAGTATCTTATGCAGAGCGACATTATCAGACTATGAGTAATGTAATATTCCAGGCGTTGGACATTCTTTACGCAAGAGAAGAACAACAAAATAACAAAGAGTAGAATGGAGTTATTTTGGAGTTTATCTCTTCATAAACAGTACGGAAAATATAAGTTTCCAAACAAATGTTCGATTTTAAACCTGCTGATTATACCCCTTGCGTGCTATAAAACGTAGTCTGCAAAGGAGTTTGAATAGTTGCTATGTCTCTGGAAAACCTTGATTTATAAGGATTTCCAGAGATTTTTTCTTTTGTTGGCTACAAATTGGCTACATCTGCCATTTGGCTACTATCTGGGACTGCTGTTCCGTTGATAATATTTTCAAGCTGTTGTGCGACTTCGGCTTGTTTGTTTGGATACAGATGACTGTAAGCAATTTAAGGTTGTCTGTATTTTTTCATGCCCTAAACGGTCAGCAATCAGAAGCGGCTGGCATCCCATCTCAATCAAAAGGCTGGCATGGGAGTGACGGAGATCATGCACACGGATCTTCTTTACACCGGATTTTTTACATCCTCTGAGCATTTCATGGTTCAGGAAATGTTTGGTGTAAGGGAAAAGTCTGTCGTTAGGCTGACTCTCATAACACTTATCCATATAGGTTTTCAAACAATCAGCAAGTGTTTGTGGTATCGTGATAACCCGGTTGCTTTTCGGCGTTTTAGGTGCCCAGACAACATCTTTACCATTGATTCTCTGGAAGGTTTTGCTGATGGCGATGGTATTATTTTTCAAGTCTACATCAGCCGGCGTTAAAGCACACAGTTCGCCTACCCGCATTCCAGTATAGTACATGGTCATGAAGGCTGTATAAGAAGCTGGCTTATCCTGTACGGCTGTAATAAACTGTTCAAATTCCGCCTTTGTCCAGAATTGCATTTCTTCTGCATTGCTTTTTCCCATGCTCCCAGCCTTTGTGCATGGATTTTCCCGTAAATCATGATATTTCACTGCATAATTGAACATAGCGGTAATCTGGTTGTTGATTGCTCGGAGGTAGGTCTGTGCATAAGGCTTTCCGTTCTTATCACGATATGCAGTCAATCCGTTCTGCCATTTACGGATATCCCTTGGCGTAATCTCATTGATCGGGATTTTTCCGAATACTGGAAGGATTTTCTTATCTACCATATACCGCTTGCTGATAATAGTGGATTCTTTCAGACGGTGTCCCATATCCTCAAAATACAGATCTACAAAATCCCGAAACAGCATACCCATATCTGCATTGGCTTTGTTGAGAAAGTCTCTTTCCCATTCCAGAGCTTCTTTTTTTGTGGCAAAACCACGTTTTTTCTTGTGGATAGTCTTTCCTGTGTAGTCCTTGACACGCACCTGTGACATCCATTTTCCTGTTGTATCTTTTGTTACTGACAATTACATCATTCCTTTCATAAGAGTTTTTAACTCATCTTATGTAGGTTTACTTGCCAGAAAAAAAGAGCATTCCTTCTTTTTAACCGTTCCTCAGTATCGAGGTTTTCCGGTTCTTCCATCTCTACACCCTGTGAAGCATAGTAGGCAAGGGTTTTATCCTTCCAATCCTCATAGGCATCTTTAGCCATGCAATACTGTTGAAAAGATTCCCTATTGTTTTCCCATTCCTCAAGGAACAGACACATATCTGCATTCTGCTTGGCGGATTTGTCTTTTCCATCAAAAGTAATGGAACATTGCCAGCCGTCATGGTGGGGCGGTCTTTTGATTTCTATGGAAAAGTGCAGTCCGCTGATTTTTTCCAGTTGGAACAGGCATTCCATAACATCAGAGAGACAGTCAAATTTGAAATCCCCTGTCTGGTGTCCGAGAAGATAGGTAGAAGTAGTATCAAGCACCTTAGCCAGTTCATTGACCATTGCGATTGATACTTCAATTTCCCCGCTTTCATACTTTTGGATGGTACGGAGAGATTTTCCAAGAAGGTTTGCTAAATCTTTCTGGTTGTACCCTCTTTTTTTCGGAGTGTTTTAATCCGTTCTCCTATTGTTGAAACTTCCATTTCGTTCATTTTTTATTCACCTCACGGATAATATAACATGAAACAAAACGAATTGCAAGTGCGTAATATTAAAAATAAATGTTGATAAATGCGAAAAAGAAACGTATGATATAAAAGCGAATTAAAAGTGCATATTGGAAACGCATAAAATAATTTATATGAAATAAAGGCGTAGTGTAATGGCACTTTCGATAGATAGAAAGCAGAAAAAGGAGGAGATTGTATGCAGATTAATGTATCTTATATTACCGCAAATGACATTATGAAGATTCTTGGGGTAGGAAGAAGTAAAGCCTATGAGATCGTGCGGGTAATGAATGAGGAACTGGAAAATGCCGGATATAACATTATCAAGGGGAAAGTTCCGGTCAGGTATTTTCAGAAAAAATATTATGGCTGTGAGATGAAAATGGAATGAATATCTTTCAGACAGTAAAAGAAAACGTAACTGCAAGGCAGGCAGCCGAACAGTACGGATTAAAAGTAAATAAAAATGGGATGGTCTGTTGCCCCTTTCATGATGACAGACATCCCAGTATGAAAGTAGACAAAGGCTTTTGCTGTTTTGCCTGTGGTGCGAAAGGGGATGTGATTACGTTTGTGGCAGATTTCTTTCATCTTGCACCATTGGAAGCAGCAAAGAAACTGGCAGAAGATTTTCAGATACCGTTTTTTACAGATAACGCAAAGAAAAGGAATGCCAGTAAGAAAAAAGAAAAACCGAAAAGAAATTTGAAGAATGGGAACGGGAAAGTATCCGCATTTTATCAGATTATCTTCATTTGCTGGAAGAATGGAAAATAAGATATGCACCAAAAACACCAGAGGAAGAATGGAAAGCAGAATTTATAGAAGCCTGTCAGCAGACAGAAAAGATAAATTACTATCTGGATTTACTGGTGTTTGGAGAGTTACAGGACAGAATTGAATTTTTGCTGGATAGTGGGAAGGATGTGAAAAGAATTGAAGAACGAATGGAAGAATATAGACGAAACAACAAGGAACAGACTGGAAGAAGCATTGGATCAGAGGGAAATGAACTCTAAGCCGTACTCTCAGGAATGGTTTGAGGATGGGCAGATTGATGAGGTAGCATTCTGTGAAAATTTCCTGCAAAGAATGCCTCTGAAATGTATCAACGGTATCTTTTTCAGCTATGATGGAATGCTGCCGGACAGCGAAGTGGAAAAAGAAATTTACAGAATGGTAAAACCGGTTCTTACGAAAGGGATTTCCAAGAAAGTGAAACAGCTTTTGGAGGTTCTTAAACTGGAAGCCTATTCGGAGGAACTTCCGGTGCAGATGGATCGCATCCATGTGAATAACGGGACTTATTTTTTGAATGGAGATTTCACAGAGAAGAAAGAGTTTTGCCTGAACCGCTTGCCTGTAAATTATGAAATGAAAGAAACAAAGCCAGAACGGTGGTTACAATTTCTTTCGGAACTGTTGGAGGAAGATGATATTCCTACCTTGCAGGAATATATGGGATATTGTTTAATCCCATCCAACAAGGCACAGAAGTTATTGATTATCTTAGGAAAAGGCGGGGAGGGGAAATCACGTATTGGTCTGGTGATGAGAAAAATTCTCGGAACGAATATGAATGTAAGCAGTATTCAAAAGGTAGAGCATAACCGTTTTGCAAGGGCAGATTTGGAATATCGGCTGTTGATGGTGGATGATGATATGAAACTGGAAGCCTTGAAGGATACCAATTACATTAAAACCATAGTCACTCTGGAGGATAAGATGGATTTGGAACGGAAGTCAAAGCAGAGTGTGCAGGGAAATTTATATGTCAGGTTTTTCTGTTTTGGAAACGGAAGTCTCAGTGCCTTACATGACCGTTCCTATGGATTTTATCGAAGGCAGATGATACTGACAGTCAAAGATGTGCCGCCAGACAGAGTTGATGATCCTTATTTGATTGAGAAACTGCAAAGAGAAACGGATGAGATTTTTCTCTGGTGTCTAGAGGGATTGAAACGATTATTGAAAAATAATTACCGATTTACCATCAGCGAACGTGCAAAGAAAAACCTACACGAAGCTATGGAATCCGGAAATAATATTATCGCTTTTATGCAGTCATCTGGGTATATCCGTTTAGAAGAAAATACAACAGCGACTTCTAAAAATTTATATCAGGCATACTGCCGCTGGTGTGAAGACAATACAGAAAAACCTATGAGTGCAAAAAGTTTTTCTGGGTACTTAAAAGAAAATGAAAAGAAATATCACATTCATTATTCAACGAATATTCCCTCAGACAATGGGAAAAATGCCAGAGGATTTCAGGGAATCCATACGCAGATACGCATAGACAACTATCGTTGATGCAGATGAGATACAGATAAAAAGAATTTTCCAAAGAAGCGTATATGCGTATATCTTTAGGAAAATCAAGGGATTACAGGTTTCTGAAAAGTGTGGAAAATACGTTTATACGCTTATACGTGTAATTTTTGAATTTATTATATTTTTTAGCAGAAGGGAGTGGTGCAGAAGTTAAAGCAACCCAGATATGGGCAAATCAAAAGGGCGGATACGCCTATAAATGAAATCGTAAGTCTGAGCAATAATCAGATTATGTAATACAAAAACAGCCCTCGGCGATTGAGAGCGAAATACACCCATCGCACAAACTTCGTTTATGCTCTGTGTATTTCGCCCTGCCGGGAGCTATGCTGCCGATAGGCAGATAAGTTCGTAAACAGGTGCCTACGCACCTACTCACAATAAAGCCGGCGAGAGCCGAGGAAGGAGGATGCTTATAGGTAGACATTCATTTATCAGACAAAGCAAGCTGTCCGATGTGGCAGGAAGGATTGATTATATCTCCAATCCGAAACGACAGGAATATCTCTATGCGACCTATCAGACAGAAGGAGTAACACCGGAGTTTTGGAAAAATCTTGCAAGAGAAAATCAGTTGGATTTTAAGGCGAGTGGTTCGGCAGGGAAATGTATTGAAGGGCGTGAGTTTATCATTGCACTTCCTGAAAGCTTTGTTCAGTACAGGGCAGATGATGTGGTAAGGCTTTTTACGGAGAGTTTTCATAAAAGATATGGTGTGGAATGCAGTGCTGCCCTTCATCACAACAAGGCAAAGACGAATTATCATATTCATCTGGTATTCAGTGAACGGAAAATGTTGGAACAGCCTGAAGTAAAGATTGCCACCCGAAATATGTTTTATGATGAACAGGGAAAGCATAGACGCACAAAGAAAGAGATTTTAGACGAGCAGGGAAATATCCGAGCAGGGTGCAGCATTATCCCCAAAGGGGAAGTATATGACAGTCATATCTTCACAAAAAAAGAGGAATGGTTTAAGAACAAAGCCTTTACCAAAGAAGTCAAGGAACTGTTTACCGATACGATCAACCGATATGTAAAAGAGGAATCAGAAAAACTCTCTGTATTCCAACAGGGCGGTGTATATCTGGCAACAAAGAAAATCGGAAAGAACAATCCGAAAGCAGAGGAGATAAAGGCAGATAATGCGGCAAGGCAGGAATGGAATCGGACAGTTGATGTGGCATTAGTCGAGGGTGTTCCCGAAGAAGATATTTTGAAGATCAAGCAGGAAAAAATCACAGATAAAACGTTACAATCCATCAAGACGCACGGTTGGCTGCCGGATATGTTCAGCCAGATTATCCGAGGTGCGAAAGACTTTTTACAGGAAGTAATCTTCAAATTTAAACTACCGCCGAAGCCTGTGCCAAAGATTGACCTTCAGGAGTGGAAAGATATGCAGAAGCTCATGTATGAATTGCAGAGACAGTCCATGGAGATAAAACGCACACAGAAGGATATTTCTTCTTTGAAAAAGCAACTGTCAGAGTTACGAGGATTATTTAAAGGCAAAGAACGAAAATCTCTGGAAGGGCGAATTGAACTGTTAGAGGATTTGGAAAAGCGTCTGCACAAGAGTTTGGAACAGATAGTAAAACGTGAAGGCTATCCCAATGTGCAAGCCTTTCAGAAGATTTATAACAAGGCAGAAGAATTGATTATAGAATACAATGAAGAACTAAGGACATGGAAAAATCAGACGGAACAGAAGAAAGAAAAATCGTTGGAACAGCCGAAAAAGGCAAGTGTATTGGAAAAACTGTACCGCTATCAGTATGAAGGCAGACAGCAGCCGAAACGGTCAGTTAAGAAAAAATCTATGGATAGAGAACGATAAGAAAGCGAAAAGGGGGAAGGAAGAAATGAAAGAAACTTATAGTAGACATGGAAAAGCTTATCCTATGTCTGAGTCTATGAGAGGAGATAAGGACAGAGTGTTGTCGATGTATATGGATGGATTTGCGCTGATATTTATTTGAACCTTTGTATTTGAGATGATTTGTTGTATTCCTTGTTGCACCTTACAAGTGGTAATGTGGCTCTACATAGATAAGAAGTTAAAAAATGAATCATTAGATGGGAGGAAACTTTTTTGTGTATATGGGTATTAAAAAAGCTGTATCGAAAAATGGTAAATGTATCATTTGAATATGCTGTTGATCAGCACATTATAATATGCCATTTTCAGAAAAATAAATAGTGCAGAAATAATACGGGGATCTTCCATCCCCGAACCCCTGGAATCCTTGTTATAACAGTAATAGAAAAAATTATTACCGTTATAACAAGGCTAAAAATGGGATATTTTAATTTTCCGAATTCTGCAAATTATGGCATCAAATAAAATGCGTTGTAACAATATGCGCCATTTTTTCTCATGTAAAACACTTGATTTTTATTTAAAATGTTTTTATTGAAGAAACGGGATTTGCTTGAATAAAGAATTAATTAAGTGATTGTAAGGAAAAAGAAAAATGAGAACAAGAATGAAATTTAGCCTAATTAGGAGGTTTATATGGATATTGTATTGGAAAATGTATGTAAACAATAGGGGAAGAAAAAATGTTGATAATATAAATCTTCTTATTCTATCAGGAAAATGGATTTATTAAATTGAATGGGACAGGAAAAACTACCACTATGAAAATGATGATGGGATTAACCAAGGTATCATCAGGGAAAATAAAATATTCAGGGAAAGATATTGAAGAAAAAAAGAATTATAGAGGCTGTTGAAAGATAAAAATTGCAATAGCCTTTGTGATTTAAAGATCTAGAATGGCTGTTTTTCTAAGTGGAAAAAGAAGAAGATGTGTGTTAAAATTTAACTTGGATATTTATATGCAAAAATCAATACAAGAACTTGTGTTCGATAAATAAAAATGATATATTATATAAAATAGAAAATACGTTCGAGGAGATAAAACATGAATAGTGAAAAAAATAATATAGATATGAGTAATGTGATTAACAAATTGTTTGAAGGTGATTGCTTAGAATATATGAAAAAGATACCAGATGGAAGTGTTGATATGATTTTATGTGATTTACCATATGGTATGACACAAAATAAATGGGATAGCTATATTCCATTAGATGAGTTATGGAAACAATATAATAGAGTAATAAAAGCTAATGGGGCAATTGTTTTAACATCAAATGGAGTTTTTACTGCAAAATTGATTTTGAGTCAACCTAATATATACAAGTATAAGTGGGTATGGGAAAAATCAAAGCCTACTAATTTTTTAAATGCTAAAAAGCAACCATTAAGAAAGCATGAAGATGTTTGTGTTTTTTATAAAAAACAGCCAACATATCATCCTCAAATGACAAAAGGAGAACCATATAATAAGGGAATAAGAAAAAATCAGCTTAGTGGTAATTATGGAGACTTTGAACCAGTACATGTAGCAAGTGATGGAGAACGCTATCCTACAGACGTAATTTATATTAAAACAGCAGAATCAGAAGGAGCAGTTCTTCATCCTACTCAAAAACCTATAGAATTAGGCAGGTACATGGTGAGAACATATACTAATCCGGGGGACGTGGTACTTGATAATACTTTTGGTAGTGGATCATTTTTAGTAGCAGCATTGATGGAGGGGAGAAACTTTATAGGAATTGAAAAAAATGAAGATGTTGCGTTGTTTAAAAAAAGAGGAAATAGATTATATTGATGTAGCAAAAAGAAGACTTTTTTTAGCATGGGAAGGTTTGGATAAAAAAACTCGTAAATATATTAAAGAGGAAAATCTTATAGCAGAATTCAAAGAAAGGTAAAGTTGATTCGTATGGGGACAATTATCAGAAGAAACGAAAGAAGTTGGGCGATTGTAATAATCACAGAGATTAAAGTAATGCTTAATGGATTAGGGTTAAAGATTAAGAGTGCAGGTGGAGAAAGTACGCTTTCTGTAAATAAGAAAAGCATGTTTCCGGATGTTTTGCTGTATGAGGATGAGGCACAAACCAAAATATTGCAAGGCTGGGAGTTGAAGATGCCAGATGTATTGATTACGGATGAAACATTGATTGCAGATGCAACAAGAAAGGCAAAAGCATTAGGATTGAATAGTTTTGTAATATGGAATTTTACATATGGAAAATTATATATACAGAATCAACAAGGCTTTTTTGAGGAAGCTAAAGTATGGGATGGAACAAGTCATATTCAATCAAGAGAAGATGTTACTACATATAAAGCAGAATGGTTGCCAATTATTAAAGATATTGTATTAACTGTAAATGAATATTTAGTTACTGGAAAAATTACAACATCATCAATAACGGGAATAGTTTCGGAATCAATAATGGCAGAATTGATACAGCGGAATAAGGAGATAGTAGCGGAAAATATTACAATAGAAGCAAGTCATAATACACGAATGGAAAGTAGAATCAAAGTATGGTGGAATGTTTTTCATGAAGAGTATGATAAAGATGAAAGCAATATGTATTCTGCATATGCAAAATCAATATTGCTGAATTGGACTAATAGAGTTATGTTTGCTAATGCAATAAAGAAATATCATAATTGTGCATATAAAATAAAACAAATTGATTTTACTACATCACCTGAGGATGGAAATCTTATAATCCAACAGATTATAGATGAAGGTGATTTTTATAATGTATTCAATAAGATTGATTTTAATGAATTAGTACCAGAGGATACATGGATTGATATTGTAGATTTTAATCAATTTTTAGTAGATAGTAATATGGACAAAATAGATCAATCAGTATTACAGGAGATACTAGAGAAAACAGTCAATGTTTCCAAAAGGGAGATGAGGGGACAATATGCAACACCTACAATATTGGCGGATTTTTTATCTAGAATTACAGTAGATGATTGGAATAAAGATTGTGCAGATTTATGTGCCGGTACTGGTACAATTGCGAAAGCTATAATTAGGAATAAAACCAAAAGATTGGCAACGGCTGAACAGTCATTTATTAGTACATGGATGTCAGACAAATATGCCTATCCTCTTCAGATTGCTAATATATCAATAACAGATATTCAGGCAATAAACATACCATTAAATATGTTTCAAAGAGATGTTTTTTCTATTAACGTTGGAGATGAAATTAAAATCAAAAGTCCAATAGATGGCAGTGAAATAAAAAAAATCATACCAAAATTTGGAGCAATTATTTCTAATCTTCCGTTCGTTGAATACAATAAAATTGCAAAGGATGAACAAGCGTTTATTACAGAAATAAGAAAGAATGTACAAGATAATACAGGAATAGAATTTACATTAGGTAAGACCGATTTATATAATTTTATTCCATTTAAGTTACATGAATTATTAGATACTAATGGAAAACTTGGAATCATATTATCAAATTCATGGTTAGGAACAGATATTGGAAGAAAGTTCTTTGATGCACTGCAATATTACTATGTTATAGAAGCGGTAGTCGCAAGTGATAATAAGAGATGGTTTAAAAATGCTGATGTTGTTGGCACATTATTAATAATGCAAAAGAAAAGTATTTCACAGCCTGATTTGCAACATAAAGTATCATTTTGGTTGGTGAAGAAGGATATACACAGCATTGATAATGATGAGACTGAAGTGCTAGTAAATAGTATTGTGTTAAATGAAATTTTAGAGCCAGAGCTTGCAACATTTAAGCAGTATAGTTATCAAGAGATTATTGATATTACAAATTACGGACTTACACTTAATACTCTTTTTCATGATGTGTTATGGGTGAAAAAGATAGCCGATAAATTGGTTCCTATTTCTAGAGTTTTGGATGTTAAGCGTGGTGAACGTAGAGGTTGGAATGATTTGTTCTATCCGTCAGATGTAAATGATATAGAAGCGGAATATATTCGTTCTGTTTTAAAAAATCCAGCCAGATTAAAATCGTATAAGGCAGAAACGGATATAGAAGCGTTTTGTTGTCATAGAAGTAAAAGCGAATTAGAAGAATTAGGTCATAACGGTGCACTTGCATGGATAGAAAGATTTGAGCATATAAATAATGGTTCTGGTAAGCCTCTTCCGATTGCATTAAAACGCTCTGGCTGCTTTTGGTATGAAATGGATGATTCTGCCAGAGCTGATTTTGTTACAGCATTGAATCCTGATAAAAGACTGTTTGTTGCAAAATTCGAGGAAAGAACTTTTGTGGATCAGCGTTTTACAAGAATGTTATTAAAATCAGAAAATCTTAATTCCGAATTAGTTCATGCTGTTTTAAATTCTCTGTATGGAATGTTTGCAATAGAAGCTATAGGATTTGGAAGAGGACTAGGTGTGCTCGATGCGAGTAGTACTAGGCTAAAAAATATGTATATGATAGATATTGAACAAATATCACAAGATGATGCTGAAGAAATTCTTAGATTATTTGAAAATATTAAGGGGAGAGAAGTAATGGATGTTGAAGATGAATTAAGAGATTCAGCCCGTAGAGAATTTGATAACAAAGTACTCCAATCAATTGGAGCACAGGATTTATATGACAAAATAAAAGATTCGCTTTTGTCGCTCCAACATACAAGACATTGCATAAAATAATGCAAGGAGTTGTGTATGCAAAGTATTGTAAATATTAGCTTGCAAATAAGTTCATTATTGCTTTGGAGAATTTAATTTATAGGAGAGATAAGAATATGGAAGATACTATTACAAAAATATATGGTGGTAAGTGGTGGAAAACAGATTTTCATGTACATACACCTGCTTCAGAGGATTATGGAAAGGGAAGTGAAAATCCGGAAGATGAAAAGAATATCACGCCAAAGGAATTTCTGCTTAATGCAATGTCAAAAAAATTGGATTGTTTAATTATTTCTGACCATAATACATTTAAATGGATACCGCAATTAGGGATAGCATTAAAAGAAATGGAAGAAAATAATGAGATAGGTTATAGAAAAATATATATATTCCCTGCTGTTGAGTTAAATGTAAATGGAAATATTCATGTGTTGGGCATTTTTGATATTGGCACAGATTATGAAACTTTGGCAGGTATACTTGGTAAAGTAGAGTATTCTGATTCTTGCAAAGCAACTACAAAGTCATTAGCTGAAGTAATTGAGATAATCGTAAAAAATGGGGGGATTGCAATTCCGGCACATGTTGACGGACCGAGTGGAATGTTTTATGAGGAGTTATGTTCTGCCTCAACGATAAAATCAGCATTAGAAGTTGATGGCATCTTGGCATTAGAGATGACTGGATTAGAAGTATGTCATCAATTATATATAGAAAATAAAAAAAGTTGTCTTATGTTCTTGGAAGTGATTCGCATTGTTTGGAGTCTTTGGGGAAAAATTATACATGGGTTAAAATGGGAACTCCTAATATAGAGGCTTTAAGACTAGCTTTATTTGATGAAGAAGATGGTGTTAGGAGAAGTAAGTATATTGAAGGCAATCCAAATGATATTAATGAAAGAATGTATATAAAATATATCGAAATCAAGGAGGCTAAATATGCAGGAAGAAGAAAACCTTTGAGAATAGAGTTTAGCCCATGGATGACATCTATTATTGGTGGTAGAGGAACTGGAAAATCTAGCATTATACAGTTTTTGAGAGTGGTATTAAAAAAACATAATGATTTGCCGGATGAGTTAAAAAAGGAATTTGAGGAATTTGTAGCAGTTCCTAAGACTAGAAATGATTTAGGAATGTTTAGAGATGAAACAATCATCGACATTTGTATTGTAAAGGAAGGAATGGAATATTTCTTGAGATGGTACAATGGGAAAATATACGAGAAATTTTCTGGCACAGAAGAAGAGGCTATTGATGTTGAAAAAAGGTTTCCGGTTAGAATATTTAATCAAAAACAGCTTTTTGAAATGACCAAAAATGCAAATTTATTGTTACAGTATGTAGACTCACAATGGAAATCGTATGAATGGAAAAAGGTAGTTGATAGCAAAAAAGTTGAATACAAGGAATGTATGATTTTATATAGGAAAATATGCGAGCGTAAAAAGGAACAAAATAGTATAATGGTATCGCTTCGTGAAATTGAGAGTAAGATAAAAGCTTTTGAAACTGAGACGACAAAAAAGATTTTAGAAGAACAAAAAAATATTTTAATAGAAGAACAACAAATTAAAGATTTATACATGATGTATGCTTCGTTAATAAGTAAATATATTGAAGTTCAACAAAGTATTGATGATATTAGTTCAAAATCGATTGTATTAGATAAGATTGATGATAAGTCCGCAGAAGTCATTAATAAATGGCAAAATGCATTAAAGGATTTAAATGGCAATGTAAAATCATTATTATCTCAGTATAAAGATTCTTTAATTACATATGAGGAATTATTTGATAAATTAGAGTGTGCGAAACTTAAATTACAGAATAAAACAGCTATGGAAAATGTAATAGAAGAACTGAAAGAACATGGCATAGAGGGGATAGATTTGTATCCGATATTGCTTCAAAATAGAGATAAATTGGTTGAACAGTTGAAAGAATATAAAGATGTGGATAAGGCTTTGATAGAAAATCGTAATCGTCAGTCGGATATCCTATTGGAATACAGTGATTTGATGAAAAAAAAGAATAAGTGAAAGAAAAAGGGTTAATAGATATATGGAATTGTAATTCTGGTTTGAGAGTTTCGCTTATTACTTTTGGCAATCTTGAAGATAATGAAAAAGACATTTAGAAATATGATTATGAAGACGGGAAGTACTTTTTCTAATGATATTTTAAAAATGGATGGAGATGATGTTTATTGTGGGGGAATTATATATGATATTGCTAATCCAAAAGATAATAATAAAATTGTAGATGAATTACGAAATAAATTTGATAAAATAGTGAATGTTGATTCCTCTATTATGGGAAAATCAATTGAAAAACATTTGAAATCGATATTTGAAAATAAACCCGAAATATGTGATGAAATTATGACTTGGATTCCAGATGATAAAGTCGTACTTGAACTAAAAATGTCTAATAATAGATATGTTAAAATAGATGCTGGATCAGCTGGACAGAGAACCTCTGCGATATTGGCATTGCTATTGCAAATAAGCGATACTCCATTGATTATTGATCAGCCAGAAGATGATCTAGATACGAAAAATATATCAGAGTTTGTAGTAAAAGGTATAAATAATAAGAAGCGAAATCAGCAAATTATTGTAGTAACTCATAATCCTAATATAGTTGTAAACACAAATTCTGAACAAATAATTCATATGGAGTATGGTGGTGGGGAAATAAATGCCTCACATTCAGGTGCTTTACAAGAATTAGAAATAAGAGATGCTATATGTGATGTTATGGAAGGTGGTAGAGAGGCTCTAGATGCAAGGTATTATAGAATTTCTAAAGCTCTTTTAAAATAATTAAGATTAATGATTATGGACTTCTATCCTTAGCTATAGCATCAACCTAAGTCTGTAATTTACAATCAAGAGCCGGTGCAGTATAGTTGAGTGGCTCATCAATGGCAAGATTATTGATAAGCTTTTGAGTGTTAGGGGAGTATGGGATTTTTTCTAACTCAGCACATGAGAAAAACAGGAGAACGTTGTCATCAAAAGCAATATATCTATTATGTTTTTGCATTGGTTGTAATATGTAAAATATTTTTTCATAATGATTGCTTTTCTTTGATAGAGTGATAGCAGTTCAGGGAATGTGTGGGTAGTTTTACACACACAACACATATGTAATACTATTCAGAACAAACCCTCAATCAAGGGGGGATAGCAATTTAAATGTTAATCATACGTTCCAGGACGTGCAATTTCAAAAGATTTTCAACCTTGCTGGGGATATTTATTGGGAGGCTATTAATACGTAACTTGTAAACACTATAAGTGATTAATTGGTAAGCATTTAATTTAAGGGTGATGGCATCCACTGAATATATATTCTGTAATGACATTTACAATAGGGAAGACTGGATTGCTAGCGTTTCACGCTATTTCCAGAAGGAGATCCACCACTATGAAAAAACGCGTTTATAAAGAAGACTCAATCAAATTTATAATGGAATGACGAAAAAAGCAGTCTTTCTGCTAACCAGTGGTGTGAACAGAATGGTATTCGTTCTGGCACATTCTATAATTGGGGTAAAAACGATTGTGAGAGCCACATTAAGTAGAAATAGTATATTTGCAGCATTTGAAAGAAATTATATAAGAAAATATATTAAGTACTATCCGGATTTAGAAGAAATTCGAGTGAAATTTAAGGTGCGGTGAGGAGTAATGAGAAGTTCTGCGTTTGTAACGTGTTTGCAACACCACATTCCAAGAATCCAGTAAAATCAAGCGTTCCCAGTTCTCTAAACGTTAATTATACGTTTTCGGAACGTACAATTTCAAAAAGAATTTTCGACTCCTCAGGACTTTGGTTCTGGGGAGTTTTTTGTTTTAAATGACATTAGGGGAGTTTCTAATCTGAATTTCAATTATATGGATGCGTATGTAATTATGATTACATATTTTTTGAGGAAAATGGGAGAAACAAAAACTTCATGCAAACAGTTTGTTGCTGCATATCAACAACAAACTGAATATCTGAGAAATGAATTGCCTATTGGTGTGTGCAATCAAATACTAGGAACTCAACACAGAAGTAATATAAATACTCTTCAAAAATTTATCAGTAAATCGTAGAAAGACTTGAATATTTGGAAGAGAAGATGTATCTTATATATAAGAATTGCGGTGGATATCTTCGGGCTACACCTAAGGGAACCTGATGCGTCGGGTTCCTTTTTCTGTTGCAATATTCTAAACAGTTCCATTGACCAGATCAGCAATTGTTATATGAAAGAAATAATCATGTACAAGATTGTCGAATTTTTTCCACATAGGCAACGTTTTACAGTGGGAACTTCTGGAACAAGTATTCGTATCGGGAGCCAGGCAGGCTACCGGTGTAAGGCTGCCTTCCATCAATTCTAAAATTTCTCCTACATTATATTCTTCAGGACTGGCGGTTAGTCGGTAACCACCGCCTTTTCCGCTGATTCCGGTTAACAATCCTTTCCCGACAAGTATTTTTACAATCTGCTGAAGATATTTTTCTGATATTCCCTGCCTTTTTGCAATTTCTTTCAAAGGAACATATGTGGTTGAATCTTGTTCAGCCAAATCAATCAGTACGCGTAGGGCATAGCGCCCTTTGGTTGAGATCATAAAGAAACCTCCTTTCTTTTACCATATCTTCTCGGAATCTTCAGCCCTGATTTTACAAGGCTTCCAGACCCCTGTTTCAAAAAATCACCCACTTTTTTTACAAGAACGCTTGACAAATCATCAAAAATTTGCGGCGAAGCCGATTGATTATAGTTTATTTCAATCGACTGGAGGCGATTTTTATGTTACCTGTTAATATCGGCGGACACTCCGCCTATCAGGATACTTTCGTATCCGAGTTTCTTAAATTTTATCCCGACCCTTTTTCCCTTTCTAA
>ENA-OQJN01000487-OQJN01000487.1-human-gut-metagenome-genome-assembly--contig:-NODE-487-length-16286-cov-3.712544_pt1 | contig 16286 bp, 16 predicted proteins | sample MGYA00242610_ERZ504777 | MGnify/ENA primary metagenome ERZ504777 (study PRJEB26092, sample SAMD00036350) | human gut metagenome | host: Homo sapiens | study: EMG produced TPA metagenomics assembly of... | reverse complement strand
GTGATGTGTATTATGGAATTAAACTTCATTCAAATATCAGCCGACAGGCGACCAGCCGCAGACAATCGAAAAGCTTGTAAACAGTATAAATGCAGGCAACCGTGAACAGACGCTCCTCGGTGTAACGGGTTCGGGTAAAACTTTTACAATGGCAAATGTTATTCAGAAGGTTCAAAGACCGACACTTGTGCTTGCACACAATAAAACTCTTGCGGCTCAGCTTTGCAGTGAGTTCAAAGAGTTCTTTCCGGAAAATGCGGTTGAATATTTTGTGTCATACTACGATTACTATCAGCCTGAGGCATATGTTGCACAGACGGATACTTATATTGAAAAAGACAGTTCAATCAATGACGAGATTGATAAACTCCGCCACAGCGCAACGCTTGCACTTTCCGAAAGACGAGATGTAATTATTGTTGCCTCGGTTTCTTGCATATACAGCCTGGGCGATCCTATTGACTACCGTAATATGGTAATCTCACTTCGTCCCGGAATGGAAAAGTCCCGTGATGAGCTTGTAAAAAAGCTTGTTGAACTGCAGTATGAACGCAATGATGTAAGCTTTACCCGTAATAAATTCAGGGTTCGTGGTGATGTGGTTGAAATTTTCCCTGCCGCATCAAACGATTCTATAATCCGTGTCGAATTTTTCGGAGATGAAATTGACAGAATTTCCGAAATCAATCCGCTTACGGGCGAACTCAAAGCGATTCTGAAACATGCTGCAATCTATCCTGCGTCGCACTACATTGTGTCTGGAGATAAGATGAAAAAGGCTCTTGCGGAAATTGACAGGGAGCTTGAGGAAAGACTTGCATATTTTCGTGAAAACGGAAAGCTCCTTGAGGCACAACGACTTGAACAGCGTACAAGGTACGATATGGAAATGTTGCAGGAAATCGGATTTTGTACGGGTATCGAGAACTATTCAAGAATAATGTCGGGCAGAGCGCCGGGCTCATCGCCGTACACGCTTTTAAGCTATTTCCCCGATGATTTTCTGCTCTTTGTCGATGAGTCCCATGTAACGCTCCCACAGGTACGAGGAATGTTTGCGGGTGACTATGCAAGAAAAAAGAGCCTTATTGACTACGGTTTCAGACTTCCGTCTGCACTTGATAACCGTCCGCTCAACTTTGACGAATTCTATTCAAAAATAAATCAGGCTGTTTATGTAAGCGCAACACCGGGCGATTTTGAGCTTGAAAAATCGGCTGTTGTTGCAGAGCAGATTATCAGACCTACAGGACTTCTTGATCCTGAAATTTCGGTAAGACCTACCGAAGGTCAGCTTGACGACCTTGTGTCCGAAATCAATATCCGTACAGCCAAAAATCAAAGAACCCTTGTCACAACCCTTACCAAGAAAATGGCGGAAGACCTTACCGCATATCTTGAAAAGCTGGGTATCAGGGTTCGTTATATGCACCATGACATTGATACCGTTGAAAGAATGGAGATTGTCCGTGATTTAAGACTCGGAGAATTTGATGTTCTTGTCGGAATCAACCTTCTGCGTGAAGGACTTGATATTCCCGAGGTTTCTCTTGTTGCCGTACTTGACGCCGACAAAGAGGGATTTCTCCGTTCAACCCGTTCGCTTATTCAGATTGCCGGCAGAGCCGCACGAAACAGCGAGGGTACGGTTATTATGTATGCCGACAGCGTAACACCGTCAATGAAGGTTGCAATAACCGAAACACAGCGCCGCCGTGAAATTCAGAATAAATATAATGTTGAACACGGCATCGTCCCAAAGACTATTGTCAAAAAGGTCAGCGATATACTTGAAATTTCTACTCACGATGACAGTGAATTTAAAATACAAAAAAGCTTTCAAAAGGCACAAAAACAACAGTTGATAGAAAAACTGACAAAGGAAATGAAAGCTGCCGCAAAGTTGCTTGAATTTGAACACGCCGCATATCTGCGTGACAAAATCAAAAAACTGCGTGGTGAAAAATGATAAAGGAAGAGTAAAATGCCAAGAAAGAAAACCACCGATTATGATAATACCAGTATCACAACGCTAAAGGGTGCCGACCGTGTCCGCAAGCGTCCTGCCGTAATTTTCGGTTCGGACGGTATTGACGGCTGTCAGCACTCCGTGTTTGAGATTCTTTCAAACTCAATAGACGAGGCGAGAGAGGGTTACGGTAAAAAAATCACAGTTACACGCTATTCCGACGGCTCAATTGAGGTTGAAGATCACGGCAGAGGAATTCCCGTTGACTACAACGAAAACGAAAAGCGCTACAACTGGGAACTGGTTTTCTGCGAACTCTATGCCGGCGGTAAGTATAATAACAACGAGGGTGAAAGCTACGAATTTTCCCTTGGTATGAACGGCCTCGGTCTTTGTTCAACCCAGTACAGCTCCGAGTATATGGATGTTGATATCCGCCGTGACGGCTACCGATACACTCTCCGTTTTGAAAAAGGCGAGATTGTCGGCAAGCTCAAAAAAGAGCCGTACAGCAAAAAGGATACGGGTACAAAAATTCATTGGAAACCCGACCTCGAAGTCTTTACGGATATCGACATTCAGCCCGAATATTTTCTTGACATAATGAAAAGACAGGCTATTGTCAACGCAGGAATTGAATTTGTTTTCCGCAATCAAAACGGCAAAAGCTTTGATACAACAAGCTATAACTATGTAAACGGTATTGTTGACCATGTTGCCGAGGTAGTCGGTGAAAACGGACTCAGCTCAATTCAGCATTGGGAAACCGAGGTTAAAACCCGTGACCGTGACGATAAGCCCGAATATAAGTGCAAAATGGATATCTCGGTTGCATTTTCAAATAAAGTGCATCTCACCGAATACTACCACAACTCGAGTTGGCTTGAACACGGCGGCGCTCCCGATAAGGCGGTGCGGAATGCCTTCGTTTACCAGATTGACAGCTACTTAAAACAGAATAATAAATATAACAAAACCGAAAGCAAAATCAAGTATGACGATGTTGAGGACAGCCTTGTGTGCGTTATTTCGTCTTTTTCAAGTGTTTCATCATATGAAAACCAGACCAAAAAGGCGGTTACAAACAAGGGTATTCAGGACGCTATGACTGCATTTCTCCGTCAAAGTCTTGAAGTCTATTTTATTGAAAATCCGCTTGAGGCAGAAAAAATCTGCGAACAGGTGCTTATCAATAAGCGCAGCCGTGAAAATGCTGAGAAAACACGACTTAACATAAAGAAAAAGCTTTCGGGCAATCTTGACATAACAAACCGTGTTGCAAAATTTGTCGATTGCAGAAGTAAAGACACGGAACAGCGTGAACTGTTCATAGTAGAGGGTGACTCTGCTCTCGGTGCCTGTAAACAGGCAAGAAACCCCGATTTTCAGGCAATTATGCCAATCAGAGGTAAAATACTTAACTGTCTGAAAGCCGACTACGATAAGATTTTTAAGAGCGAAATCATTACCGATTTGCTCAAGGTTCTCGGTTGCGGTGTTGAGGTTAAGTCAAAAAGCAAACAAGAATCTTTCAAGCTTTGATATGAACGCACTTCGCTGGAGCAAAATTATTCTCTGCACCGATGCCGATGTTGACGGCTTCCAGATCAGAACTCTTTTACTTACCATGCTTTACAGACTTACACCTACACTCATTGAAGAAGGCAAGGTGTTTATTGCCGAATCGCCTCTTTATGAAATTACATCCAAAAACGATGTTTATTTGCATACGATGAGGTTGAAAAGGATAAGTTCATTGAACAGCTCGGCAAGGAGAAATTCACAATTCAGCGTTCAAAAGGTCTTGGCGAAAACGAACCCGATATGATGAACCTTACCACAATGAACCCCGAGTCACGCAGACTTATCAAGGTTCTTCCTGCCGATGCAGAACAGACAGCGGAAATTTTTGATGTTCTTCTCGGTGACAATCTTCAGGGAAGAAAAGATTATATAGTAGAACACGGCAACGAATATATTGACCAGCTTGATGTAAGCTGATTGGAGGTGGAAATAAATGGCGAAAAAATCTTCAAAGACTCCCCGCAGAACTTCACCGTCAAAAACTCACGGTGTAATCAACGGTGCGGGTGAAGTAGTGGAACAGCCAATCGTTTCCACTATCAGAGAGAACTATATGCCGTATGCAATGAGCGTAATTCTCTCCCGTGCAATTCCCGAAATCGACGGGTTCAAGCCGTCGCACAGAAAGCTCCTGTATATGATGTACAAAATGGGACTTCTGAACGGCGGAAGAACAAAATCGGCAAACATTGTCGGTGCAACAATGAAGCTCAATCCTCACGGCGACTCTGCAATTTATGACACAATGGTTCGTCTTTCAAGGGGCTATGAGGCACTTTTGCATCCGTATGTAGATTCAAAAGGTAATTTCGGTAAATTCTACAGCCGTGACATGGCGTGGGCGGCATCCCGTTATACCGAGGCAAAGCTTGACGCAATCTGCAACGAGCTGTTTCGTGATATAGACAAAGATACCGTAGATTTTGTAGATAACTACGATAATACAATGAAAGAACCGTCACTTTTTGCCGGTTGCATTTCCGTCTGTACTTGTAAACGCAAACACAGGTATTGCCGTTGGTATGGCGTCAAATATCTGTTCATTCAATCTGCGTGAAATCTGCGAAACAACAGCGGCACTTATCCGTGATCCCGACCATGATATAAAGTCAACTCTGCCGGCTCCTGATTTTACAGGCGGTTGTCAGATTATTTATGATGAAAATGTCATCAATCAAGTCTATGAAACGGGCAGAGGAAGTATCAAGCTCCGTGCAAAGTATGTCTATGACAAGTCTGCAAATTGTATAGATATTCTTTCAATTCCTGCCACAACAACTTGTGAGGTTATCATTGAAAAGGTAATCGACCTTGTAAAGCAGGGTAAAGTCAAGGAAATTTCCGATATTCGTGACGAAACAGGTATTGACGGACTTAAAATTACAATTGACCTCAAGCGTGGCGTTGATGCCGACAAGCTTATGACAAAGCTTTACCGCTTTACAACACTCGAAGATTCCTATGCCTGCAACTTCAATGTGCTTATTGCAGGTGTTCCGAGAGTTCTCGGTGTAAAGGCGTTGCTTGAAGAATGGATTGCTTTCAGAATTGAGTGCGTCAGAAGAAGAACATATTTTGACCGCAACAAAAAAGCTGACAAGCTTCATCTTTTAAGAGGTCTTGAAAAAATTCTTCTCGATATTGACAAGGCGGTAAAGATTGTCCGTGAAACCGATGAAGAATCCGAGGTTGTGCCAAACCTTATGATAGGATTCGGAATTGACGAAATACAGGCTGAATATGTTGCCGAAATAAAACTTCGTCATCTTAACCGTGAATACATTTTAAAGCGTACAAAAGACCTTGAAGACCTTGAAAAAGAGATTGCCGAGCTTGACGAAATTTTAAAAAGCAAGGCAAGAATCAAGACAATCATTGTCAAAGAACTCAAATCAATTGCCGAGAAATACGGTCAGCCGAGAAAGAGTATCATAATCTATGACGATGTTGCAAGGTATGAGGAAGAGACAGTCGAGATTCCCGATTATCCTGTTAATCTTTTCTTTACAAAAGAGGGATATTTCAAGAAGATTACTCCGCAGTCGCTCAGAATGAGCGGTGAACAAAAGCTCAAAGACGGTGACGAAATTATTCAGGAGCTTGAGTTCACAAATAACTGCGACCTTTTGTTCTTTACAGACAAGTGTCAGGTGTATAAGGCAAAGGCTGATGATTTTGCACAGACAAAGGCAAGCGTACTCGGTGACTATGTTGCCGCAAAGCTTGGTTTTGACGAAGGCGAAAATGCTGTGAAAATGGTTGTTACAAAAGATTACAAGGGTATGCTGCTCTTTGCTTTTGAAAACGGCAAGGCTGCAAAAGTTCCGCTTGAATCCTACGCAACAAAGACTAACCGTAAAAAGCTCACGGGCGCATATTCCGACAAATCTCCGCTTGTCGGACTTCTCTATATGCCTGAGGACGAAGAGGTACTCTTCAAGGCGTCATCGGGAAATATGCTCCTTGTTCACACGGGTGCACTTGCTCTCAAAACTACCCGTTCAACACAGGGTGTTGCCGTTCTCAAGCCCAAAAAAGGTCACAGACTTTTCAGCATAGAACGCTATAAAGACGGTACTTTTACAAATCCAAAGCGTTACAGAACAGGTTCACTTCCCGCAAGAGGTGCGTTGCCCGTGAACGATGATTCAAAAGACGAACAGCTTTCGCTGATTTGATTTTGAAAAAATTAATAAAAATCTTGTAATATCTCTTGAAAAAGCTGTGTTTATGTGGTATTATAAAACAGTTATTAAAGCAGAATTTGTTTTATTCGTATTTATTAAATGAAAGGAAGATAAAAATGAGCATTTGGGGCATTGTTTTAGGCGTATTGCTCGCAATCGTATCTGTTGCCATTATCGTTGTAATTATCCTTCAGGAGGGTAATCAGCAGGGTATCGGTGCTGTAACAGGTGTTGCCGATTCTTATTTCTCAAAGAATAAGGCTCGTTCGATTGATGCGTTCCTCTCACGCTGGACAAAAGTTTTTGCTGCAATATTCGTAATTTTTGTAATTGCACTTAATGTGCTTTCAAAGTTCGGTATACTGTAAGCATATTAACTTAATAATCAGCATAAAATTAACCGTCAGGGCAATCCTCTGGCGGTTTTACTTTTTATATGGAGTTGTTAAAAATGCCTTGGTGGGGAATATGTCTGATTATTTTTGTAACATTTATAACTTTCGCAATTTTGCACTTTCTCGGCAAAAACAAGCACCCGTTCAAACGCTCTCTGCTTTCAATGACTTTGGGAGCGGCAACATTGTTTGCGGTCAATCTGACGGGAGCTTTTACGGGCGTAACTTTGCCCATAAGCCTTTTATCACTTTTGGTATCAATAATAGGAGGAATACCCGGAGTAACGCTTATGCTCGGTCTTAATCTTTTTTTCTGAATAATCACAGAAGGGGCGGTCACATCGACAGCCCCTTAATTGTTTGTATGAAATTTTATACAATGCCGTAAAGTTCCTCAAGAGCCTCACCGACGGTTTCTTTGTCTTTGGTCAGGAGCGCAAGCATAATTTTGTACGCTTTTTTCGGATTGTCAAGAAAATTTTTTTTGAGAATAAGAGCCTGTTCCATTTCGGGAGCATAAACATCAAGCTTCATCAAATCCATATCACCGCCGGATACAGAACATTTAACAGTAAATCCGTTTGAATTTTTTACAATATCAACCTTGTTTTCAATCTCATTTTTCTTTACGGCAAGGAGCTTAACCGCACAAGCGTATGCCTTTTCTTTGATAGAGTACGCAAGAATGCTGTCAAGCTGTTTCGCAATTTCAACACCGTTTTCCGTGAGCGCATATGTTTTGTGTTCATCATCGGCAGGCACAAGGTTACCGTTTGTAACAAGGTCGTCAAAGGCGGAACTTGTTTCAAAATAATTGGCAAGCCCCTGCTTTAGAATTGCCTGTATGACAATTCCTTTGTCTATATTTTCTTTTACAGAATTATACAAATAACATATCAAGGTTTTAATTTCGTTTTTGCTTCTCATTCCACCGGGATTAATACCCTCGTCAAATGTATCGAAAGCCATAAAATCACCTGCTTTTGCTGATAGATTCGTAGTGACAGCTTAATTTGTGCAAAAATAACTTAAATTATATCTGTCTATTGTTATTATAGCACATTATCTTCACAAAAGCAAAGAGGTTGTGCGTATTTATTTTATTCATTATTAAGTAAATTTGCAAGAGTTACACTGTCAAGGTAATTATTGATTAAATTGTCAAGCTGTTGCCAGATAGGATGTGAGGGACACGATTCCATATGATTGCAATGTTCGTGAGTTTTTGAAGTGCAGGGGACAGACGCAAGGTCGCCCTCCGTAAGCCTGAGAATTTCACCGAGTGAATAATCTTTTGGTTCTTTGGTCAGCTTATAGCCGCCGCCCTTTCCTTTTACGCCCTCAAGCAGATTGCGGTCAACAAGGGTTTTGAGTATGCCTTCCATATATTTTTTGGAAATATTCTGTCTTTCTGCAATTTCTTTGAGCGGAATGTATCTGTTCTGCCCGTTTTTTTGCCAGATCGACAAGCACATACAGCGTGTAACGACCTTTACTTGAAATCAGCATAAAATTATCCCCTTTTGGCAAGGCTTGCATATTTTGTAAGCCTGTTTTGCTTATATACCTTGATTATATACAAAAAATGATAAAAATGCAATACCAACCCATTGACAAAATGGGTTGAAAAGGTTATATTTTAATTATCCACTCCTTTGGTGGGTTGATAATATAACAAGGTGGGATTATGAAATGGCAGACAAATTACTTGATGTAAACGGTTTGACTGTAAGTGTAGAGGAAAAGGAAATTCTGCACGATATAAATCTTAGTATAAACAAAGGTGAAACGCATGTGCTTATGGGTCCTAACGGTGCAGGCAAGTCAACGCTCGGATTTGCACTTATGGGCAGTCCTAAATATACGCTTAATTCAGGCGAAATACTTTTTAACGGAAAAAACATTAACGATGAAACACCCGATAAAAGGTCAAAGGACGGAATTTTTCTTTCATTCCAAAGTCCTCTGGAAGTTCCGGGGCTTTCACTTTCATCGTTCATTCGTAATGCTCTTGAAAAGAACCGTGGCAAAAGAATCCGCCTTTGGGACTTTAAAAAAGAGCTCAGACAGGCAATGGAGCTTTTGCAGATGGATCCGTCATATTCCGAGCGTGATCTAAATGTAGGCTTTTCGGGCGGTGAAAAGAAAAAAAGCAGAAATTTTGCAGATGCTTTTACTCAATCCAAAGCTTGCAATTCTTGACGAAACAGACTCGGGTCTTGATGTTGATGCGGTTCGCACAGTTTCAAAGGGTGTTGAACACTATCAGAAAAACCGTGACGGTGCATTGCTCATCATCACACACAGCACAGGTATTCTCGAATCTCTCAAAGTTGATTATACCCATATTATGGTAAACGGCCATATAGTTAAAACAGGCGACGCATCGTTGATTGATGAATCAATGAACACGGTTTTGAGAAGTATCTTGAACTTTATGCAGAAAAGTTCTGACGGAGGTATTAAGATGAAAGAAAGAACATATGTCGATGATGTTGACAGAAGTGTCTACGATATCAAAGACGAAGAAAATGATGCCTACCGTATCAAATCAGGTCTTGATGCCTCAATTGTAGAAAAAATTTCAAAGGAAAAGAACGATCCCGTGTGGATGCAGAATTTCCGTTTGCAGTCACTTCAAATTTATAATGAACTCAAAGTTCCAAACTGGGGACCGCCCATTGACGGACTTAATATGGACAATATTGCAACCTATGTCCGTCCGAACACAAGGATGACCGCAAAATGGTCGGAAGTCCCCGAAGATATCAAGAATACATTTGAAAGGCTCGGTATTCCTCAGGCAGAGAGAAAGTCCCTTGCAGGTGTCGGAGCGCAGTATGATTCCGAGCTTGTGTACCACAATGTTCGTGAAGAGGTTGCCTCACAGGGTGTAGTATATACCGATATGGAGAGTGCGTTAAAGGGCGAATATGCCGACATGGTAAAAAAATATTTTATGAAACTTGTCCGTCCGAATGACCACAAATTTGCCGCACTTCACGGTGCAGTATGGTCAGGAGGTTCGTTTGTATATGTTCCGCCGGGAGTATCGGTAGAAATTCCGTTGCAGTCATATTTCAGACTTAACGCACCCGGTGCAGGTCAGTTTGAACACACGCTCATTATCGTTGACGAGGGTGCAGACCTGCATTTTATAGAGGGTTGTTCTGCTCCGAAATATAACATAGCAAATCTTCACGCAGGATGCGTTGAGCTTTTTGTAAAGAAAAATGCAAGACTCAGATATTCAACAATTGAGAACTGGTCAAAAAATATGTACAACCTTAACACCAAAAGAGCGCTTGTTGAAGATGGCGGTACTATGGAATGGGTATCGGGTTCATTCGGTTCTCATGTGTCGTACCTTTATCCGATGACAATTTTAAAAGGTAACCGTTCAAGAATGGAGTTTACGGGCATTACATTTGCAGGCAAGGGACAGAACCTTGATACAGGCGCAAAAGTAGTTCATATCGGCAAAGAAACATCTTCGTTTATGAACACAAGGTCAATTTCAAAGGACGGCGGTATCAGCACATTCAGAAGCTCCGTTGTTGTAAACAAGTCTGCCGAAAATGCAAAATCTGCCGTTTCGTGTCAGTCGCTTATGCTTGATTCAAAGTCACGCTCAGATACTATTCCTGTAATGGATATCAGAACTCCGCACGCAGATATCGGTCATGAGGCGAAAATAGGCAGAATCAGCGATGAGGCTGTATTCTACCTCATGTCAAGAGGTCTTAGTGAAGAGGATGCAAGGGCGATGATAGTCAGCGGTTTTGCAGACAATGTGTCAAAGGAACTTCCGCTTGAATATGCGGTTGAAATGAACAATCTCATTCAACTTGAGATGAAGGGCAGTATCGGATAAGGAGGACATTATGGTTGATAATAAAGACTTAACAGTGAACTTTCTTCCGTCACCCACTTGGAACCGATTGGGAGTGAATCGGGCAAAAATCCGAAATATTCCCGTTGACGGTTGGAACAGTATTCCTGTTCAAAAAGAAATAATCGAAAAATATATAAACAATTCCGATTCGGAAATTTGGGATTCATTTGCAAATATTCAGACAGGTATGGGCGAGGAGATTGACGAAATCTCAAAAATATCACAGTCTGAAAAAATCAGAATATCGGCTGATAAAACAAAAAGCGAAAAGCTGTTTTTTAATTGCAAAAACGGTGAAAACGCTTTTGCAGATGTAGAACTTTACGCTCCCGAAAACACAGAGCTTACCGTGTTTATGACAATGCAGTCAGCGTGGAATGCAAACGGTATTTGTGCCGTAAGAACGAAATTTAAAGCTGAAAAAGGCGCAAAAATCAGACTCGTACAGCTTAATCTCCTTTCGCAAAATTTCCGCTTTATAAACGATGTCGGTGCAGAATGTGAAGATAATGCAACCGCAGAGATATTACAGCTTTTCGTCGGCGGAAATGAAACCTATACAGGCACAAAGACAACGCTTTTGGGCAGGCAGAGCAATCTTGACCTCAATGTCGGCTACTATTGCAAGGACGAGCAGTTGCTTGATATGAACTATGTTGCCGAGCATATCGGCAAAAAGACCGTCAGCTCAATGAATGCCGGAGGTGTCTTGAGAGATAAAGCACATAAATTATTCCGTGGTACAATTGATTTCCCGCTCGGCTCATCGGGTGCAAAAGGTGACGAGAACGAAGATGTTCTAATTTTAGGCGAAGATGTAATCAATCAGACCGTACCGCTCATTCTTTGTGCGGAAGAGGATGTTGAGGGCAACCACGGTGCGTCAATCGGCAGACCGTCCGATGATGTGCTTTTCTATCTTGCAAGCAGAGGTCTTGACGAAGAAGAGGCTTGTAACCTTATGGCTCGTGCAAAACTTGACGCTTTATGCTCAAAAATCGGTGATGAGGAGCTTGAAACGCTTGCAAAATCCTGTCTGGAGGAGGTTACAGGCTATGCAAATGAAAAACTTTAAGGAAGATTTTCCGCTTTTGCGAGAAAATCCTGTAGTCTATCTCGACAGTGCCGCAACTGCTCAAAGACCTGAATCAGTTATAAATTCGGAAATGGAGTTCTACAAAAAATGTAATGCAAATCCTCTGCGTGGACTTTATGATCTGGGTTTAAAAGCTACAGAATGTTATGAGCAATCCCGTGAAACAGTCAGAAAGTTCATTAATGCAAGGTCGGAGCGTGAAATAATATTTACACGCAATGCAACCGAAAGCCTCAATCTTGTTGCCTACAGCTACGGAATGAATTTTCTTAAAAAAGGTGACGAAATTCTTGTCACTGTAATGGAACACCACAGCAACCAGTTGCCATGGAGAGTTGTTGCAGAAAAAACGGGCGCAGCGGTAAAGTACATTGAATGCAACCCTGACGGCACAATTACCGAAGAACAGCTGAAACAGGCTTTTTCGGAGCGTACAAGGCTTGTAGCAGTAACTCACATATCAAATGTACTCGGTTGCAAAAACTCCCATAAAGCGTATAACAGAGCTTGCAAAGGAATGCGGTGCAGTTGTTGTGCTTGACGCATCACAGAGCGTTCCGCACATTCCCGTTGATGTTCAGTCGCTTGATGTGGATTTTCTTGCATTTTCCGGTCACAAACTTATGTCACCCTTCGGAATCGGTGTATTATACGGCAAAGAAAGCCTTCTTGAAAAAATGCCGCCGTTTTTAACGGGCGGTGAGATGATTGATTCCGTTACAAGGGACAAGGTTATCTATTCCGAATTACCGCATAAATTCGAGGCAGGAACGGTAAATGCGGCTGGCGCATGGGGGCTGAAAACCGCAATTGAATATATTCAAAATATTGGTTTTGATACAATTGGCGGTATTGAAGAAGAGCTTACCAAAAGAGCCTTTGACGGACTTATGAAAATTCCTCACATCAATATTCAGGGAAGCAACAATCCGAAAGAGCATTGCGGAATTATCAGCTTTACAATTGACGGAGTTCATCCGCATGATGTCAGCAGTATTCTCGACGCTGACGGTATTGCAGTCCGTGCAGGACACCATTGCGCACAGCCTTTGATGGAATTTTTAGGCATTCCGTCAACAACAAGGGCAAGCATTTATTTCTACAATACGAAAGATGACATTGATGCATTTTTGAACAGCGTGTTATCTGTCAGAAGGAGAATGGGATATGGAAAATAACAGAAGCTTTTACAATGAAATCCTGACCGATCACAATCTTCATCCAATGCACAAACATCCGCTTGATACGGCAACGGCAAGCCTTGAGGGTGTGAATCCAAGCTGCGGTGATGACATTGTGCTTAATCTTAATATCAAAGACGGTGTGATTACAGACGGTTCGTTTACAGGTGACGGCTGTGCAATTTCCCAGGCGTCAGCCGATATTATGCTTGATTTGATCATCGGCAAAACAGTTGATGAAGCCGAACATCTGAAAGATATTTTCCTTAAAATGATTCAAGGCAAAGCAACTGACGAAGAAATTGAAGAGCTTGAGGAGGGCGGAGCATTGTCTGACATTTCTCATATGCCTGCCCGTGTAAAATGTGCAGTTCTCGGTTGGCACACATTTGAAAACATTGTAAAAGAATAATTTACTGAATTTAATATTTTATAAAACACATTCGGGGAACAGATAAAATAATTTCTGTTCCCCGATTTTTATTTAAAAAATCGGGATTAATGTATTAAAATGACTAATACAAATCTTGACAAATATTGTTTTAAAATAGTATAATAAAACTGCAAAGAGGTAAAGTAAGTTTATATTTCCTATGTAAGCCCTATTGTTCGGAAGGATATTGTAAAATGATAAAAATCAGCGATGATAAAATTAAATTTAAAAGAAAATTTACAAACAGAAAGAAATTTATTACATTACATATAAAAATACTGGGACGGTGGTTTTGATAATGACGCCTCGTTATCAGATAAGGCGGATTTTTACCGTGTCGCAAATTTATTCAGTGACGCAATTAAAAAGATAGTTTCCGCTTTAAACGATTATATCGTAATCGGTAATAAATTTTCGCAAAAAGAATGTCTGTTTGAAAGTTGGTCGGATAAGAAAAGCTATGATTGCTATAACAATCTCAGAAGTTATATAAAAAAGAATAAAAGCTACGCACTCAAATGTTCCGAAGATGATTTGATTATAGACTGTATCGTAGAAAATAACTTCAGGTATCTCGCTTGTATAGATTTGTATCTTCCGAACAGTAAGGTCATTTTGCAACCGACCTGCCATTCCGAACTTTTTATATACGCAGAGGACTACAATAAAATTCTGCCTGTATTGAAAGAAGTTACATATAACTCAGAACTTGTGTTGTCAAAAAATGCCTTTGATTGGAAATGAGGGAGAAGTATGAAAAATCATTTGAATATATTATTAAGATTTCCGAAACTGAATTTTACGATAAACTCAAAAAGCATACTGCTTTTAATTGCAGTTCTTCTTCATACGATAATGGATATGAATTTTACTGTGATAACCCTAAAAATATTACTGATTTAAAAGTTACATCTACATCACTACTTTCCCGTGAGGGCATATTAGCTCCATTAATAAAAATTCAAACAAAACAGCTTGACGAAAACCTTAAAGTAAATTTGACTTTGCAATCAAACAAAATATATTACTTTTTGGCTGTTTTATTTTCTTTGGCGGGAGTATTATTTGGTTTGATTACATACTTTAGTCTTGCTAAATTTGTGCCTTGCAATGATCATTTCAATTGTATTTATTTTGATTATAAATTTAGCTTTCTTTATAGTTACCAAAGGTAAATTTACAGACGCTAAAGAACGTTTTGAAAGCGTTTTTATAAGCAGCTGAAACATTAATTTTTTCAGAGGAGGATTACTTATGAAAAAGAAATGTACTCTCGTTTTAATATCCGTATTGACAGTTGCCTGCGTTGTATCTGCATATTTGCTTTTCTTTTATAATCCTTCATTTAATATGGTTTACGATTCCGACACGGATTCATATTTTAACAACAGTTACCTGTCCTATAATGACGGAACGCTTGCAGCGGCAGATTACAGAAAAACTAAGGTTACGGCTTATGATTCAAAAAACAATTCAACCGTAAATTTGCCTTCAAACGGTTGTCTGATTAACGATAATTTATTCTATATTAACGGCAGTAAGCTCTGCTGTCTTGATACAACAACAAACACACGAAAAATCTTAGACACCGATTGCCGAAGTTTTGTTTGTAACAATGAAGTTATTGCTTACACAAAGAATGATTCCGTAATATTGAAAGACTCTGATACTCTTGAAAATATAGGGGATATTAAGTTTGATAATCAGATTTATTATATAAATATTTCAGATGGCAATCTCTATATTGCGGAGCGTATTTTTGAGGATAAAACAGATGAATACGGTTACAGCTTCAAAGTAGTAAAGCAGTATATTTTCAAAAAATATGACCTGAAATCCTGCAAATTGCTCAAAAGTAAAATTGCAAATTATGTAAACGAAATTCGCTATGTAACGGTATGCAAAGATACTTTCTATTTCTTTTGCGATGAAACCCAAACCGTAAACAATGTATGTCTTGATAAAGATGTAAATTATCCGACAATTCAGCATCCCGATGTTAAATTTATTACATCCAATAACGATTGTGTTTACTACATATCCGAGAAAACAGAATCGGCGATAATACGCAAAACGGTTGAAAGCCCCTATAACGGTATATGGAAACTCGAAGTCGGCTCTAATAAACCTGTTAAAATTGCTGAAAAATGCGACTGTGACGAACTGCTTGCAACAAAGAATTTCTTGTATTGTTACACAATTAACTACATTTTGCCTCGAGGAGTGGCTGATTTATGGGTGAAAGGTTACTTAATTGATCAGCTTGCAATAAGCTGAAATTCATGAAAATACAGTAAGAAAGCGTGATGATTTTTAACGGTCATTACTGCTAAAATTATTCACTCTTCCTTGTTATATATTCCAAATTTGCCGACAAAGCCGTATAATTTGTTGCATATTGGATTTTTATAGTTATAATTAAATTGTTAAAATTATAATATCTGTTTTTGATTTTAGAAGTATGGTATGCTGATAAAATATTTTAATGATATTTGCTGTAATATAGACTTATCAAAATTTGGTGTTTAAGGAGAGAGTTATGAAAACCAAATTAAATTGCTATTATATTCTGAATACCCTTTTATTAATAAGCGGTATTGCTTTTGATTTCATATTGTTCTTGCATCCGTTTTTTATTTCTGTTGCAATGAAAATTATTATTGCAACAGTATTGTGTATTGTGGTGATTTTAGATATATTTGTTTGTAAACAATTACTGTCTGAGGGTAGTCCAAAAATGCCGAAAACGGAGTCGATTTTTGTATCTGTTCTTACATTTGTTTTGTTAATATCACAAAGTATTTATCTGACAATTATTACACTTATGGGTGCAAATGAAATATTAGGTACGATAAAAGCTATTCATTATGTTGTGTTAATTTCAATAATTTTGTTAGTTGCAACTCGACTGCATAATAAGTACATAACTAAAAAACACACTTTAGCTTTTGGTATTGATATTATAGCAATTGTGATGTGTCTAATCATTTGTGCAAATTGCGTTTTGTGTCTTATAAACGGGAATGATTTGTTTAGTTATATTGCG
>ENA-OQJN01000486-OQJN01000486.1-human-gut-metagenome-genome-assembly--contig:-NODE-486-length-16303-cov-4.748269_pt1 | contig 16303 bp, 15 predicted proteins | sample MGYA00242610_ERZ504777 | MGnify/ENA primary metagenome ERZ504777 (study PRJEB26092, sample SAMD00036350) | human gut metagenome | host: Homo sapiens | study: EMG produced TPA metagenomics assembly of... | reverse complement strand
TACCGAATAAGAACGGTAGGTTTAGGTTATTACCTACCCCCCCCCCATAATGTCAAGCGCTTCCTTGGAAAATCACCGTTTTGCCTAAACTGGGTGAATAAAACTAGGGGAATTTGACGGGGTTACACGTCGGAGGTTGGAAAAGGTTGGACAAAAAACTCCCGGTGTTCTCCGGGAGGGGGTACAGAATGAAACAGAGGGCTCACACCGCCAAGCCCTTTATATAGATTTACGAAGCAAGCTGAAACTCAAATGTATAGCCATCCTTGCCGTAGTGCTCATTGCCTACCCAGAGAACAGACTGATCGGTCAAATCGTAGACCACGCTGTGGATGGTGTTGGTGTTGGAGTCGTCGTTGTTCCAGGTGCGGCGGCCCACCGAGGCCAGCAGGTCCATGGCAGCGTTCTTGTCGGCTACGACGCCGTTGGTCTGGCGCAGGGCAGCCGCAAGGTGCTCGTAGCGGTCGAGGCCCTTCATCTCGACGGCAGTGCCGTCGTAGTAGCCGGGCGCCTTGATAAAGTTGGTCACCACCTGCCAGTCGGAGGAATCGGAGAGGGCGTCGGTGTCGTTCCAGAGGACCTTCAGCTGACGCTGAGAGCCGTCGGTGTCGTGGTCGGCATCAGCACCCACCCACTCGAGGATGGCGCTGCGGCCGGTGGAGTCGGCCACCATGTAGTGGAAGCAGCTGCTTGCCGAGTCGTGGAGGTCGTACTGCTCAGCCAGCGCCACGGCGTCCTCCACCGAGTCGGCGTAGTCGAGGATGAGCCGGAGCAGGGTGGTGGAGGTGAGGTCGGGCTTGTCGGTCTGGGTGTCGGTGGGGGTGCCTTTGCCCTCGCCCTGATAGGACATGAAGATGCCGCAGGCCACACCGGCGTCGTTGACGCCGTCCAGCGGCACATAGGGGGCCGCGAGGGTCAGGATCTTCTGGCCGAGGCTCTCTACGTCCTTGTCCTTGTCGAGGCCGAGGAAGCTCAGGTCGATGGTGGAGTAGGAGGCGTGACGACCCTTACCGGGGTTCGTGTAGACGATGGCGGTGTTGGTGGCCGAGAAGTCGTAGTTGCGGCCAAAGACCCGGTCGCCGCTCTGGGTGTCTGCGGTAAAGGCCGAGCAGGCAATGGTGCTGGTCTTGATGTTCATGGGGATGATGCCCTTGGTGATGCTCTGGGTGATGAAGGAGATGAGCGCAGAGTCAGTGGATGCGCCGCCCTGGGCCAGGAAATCGTCAAAGTAGTAGCCGCCCGAGACGTTGAGCTGGTAGACTGCGCCGTCGCGGTGGGCTTCGTCACGGTCGGAGAGCTTTTTGAGGGACGAGAGGGTGGCCAGCTCGTTGTGCCAGAGGGCGAACACGGCAACGGCCAGTGCGATGACCAGCGCCGCCAGCACGCAGGCGAGGCGCTTGAGGGCTTTGGAGAGAGAATGATGCTTCATGGGACCTCCTGAAAAAGTAAAAAGAATATAGATAAAATACTTGAATATTTTATCACGACTTCTGTCGTGTTACAAGACTTTTGGAGATTTGGCCGGAAAATAAAAACAGGCGCTGAAGGACAGCGCCTGTTCTGAGAGAGACTTAACCAAACAGCTTTTTCGTATTGTGCATATACACCGACAGCACCAGCCCCACGCAGATATACAGCATGAGCACCGAGCTGCCGCCCGCCGAGTAGAAGGGCAGGGTGACGCCGATGACCGGCAAAAGGCGGAGGTTCATGCCGACGTTGACGAATATCTGGGCCATGAACGCGCCGCCGATGCCGGCGCAGATGAAGGAGCCCAGCATATCCTCGCTGCACGCTCCGGTGGCGAAGGTCTTGATGATGATGGCCAGCAGCACGCCCAGCACCACGCAGCAGCCCACGAAGCCTGCCGCGTTGCCGATCCAGCTGAAGATGAAGTCATTGTGGGCGTTGGGGACGCTGTAGTAGCGGCCGTCGAAGAAGCCGTTGCCGAAGATGCCGCCCGAGCCGATGGCGATCTCGCCCCGCTGCTGCTGGTAGATGATGTTCTTCCAGACCGTCTCGCTGGGCGCCCAGCCCGTCTCGTTGTTGGGGTCGATGACCGCAAGGATGCGGTACCACTGGTAGCCCTTGCCGATCTTGCCGCTGAAGAAGGCGAAGGCCGCCGCTGCCGCCGCTGCGAGGGCAGCGAAGGCCCCGATGATATACTTCCAGCTCAGCCCGGCGGCAAAGAGCATGCAGCAGCCGATGATGCCGTAGATGATGGCCGTGCCGTCGTCACCCTGGATGTGGATGATGCCGATCGGCACGAAGAGATGGAGCAGCAGCTTGCCCAGCTCTTTCGGCTCGTTGAGGCGGCTGCGGACATTGTTCAGATGCATGGCGAAGGTGAGGATGAAGCTTATCTTTGCCAGCTCGGTAGGCTGGAAGGTGAAGCCGCCCAGCTTGTACCAGGAATAGTTGTCGGTGTCGCCCGCGTTGTAGCCGATGGTCAGCGGGCCGAGGGTCACGTTGCGGATGACCAGCGTGGGCAGCACGAGGCCCCATGTGAGCACCACATGGACGGGCCAGACATTGACGAGGCTGCGGTAGTCGATGTTGGACAGAAGGATGGCCAACAGGATGCCGATGGCCGCTGCGCCCGCCTGCACCACGGCCCGGCGGTAGTCGCCGATGCCGGTGATCTGGCCGGTGAGCTCATCCACGGCAAAGCCGCTGCCCTGCTTCGCCGCCCACGACGACAGCGCCAGCACCGCCATCGCGCTGCTGAACAGGCAGAGCAGCAGGTACATCTTGTCTGTCCGTTTCCAATATCGCTGAATGCTTTCCAAAAAAGCACCACCTTTCTGTATCCTTGGGAAGCCGTTTTCTGAGCGCTGCACTCCGCTTACGAAGACAGCTTCCCCGAAACCCCGCCTCACAGCCGGGCATGATCCCCCAATCTACCTTATTATACAGCAGGGGGAGAGAGGCGCGCAAGATGGACGGTTGTGACAGCTTTGCAAAATCGGCGCAGAACGCTTGACAAAGGCCGATATGCCCTCTAAAATGAAACGTACCGGGGCGGTAAATGGCCGGTCCCCGGCGTTCTTGGAGGAACAGTTTTTACATGAAGGAACAACGCCATCGAATTTTGTGCGCGGTCTGCGCACTGGCACTGGTGCTGACGGCTGTGCTGGCTCCCGCCGCATGGGCGGCAGACGGAGCGGGCGTGGTGCAGGATACGGCAAAGCCTACCCTCACCACGGACGATGCCGCCGAGATGCAGCAGGCAGACGCCGCTGTGACGGCCCTGACCGGCAGCGACGAATACGAGCAGATGTCCCGGGAAGAAAGGCTCACCTCGGCCCTTGCGGAGCTGGATGAGCTGACCCGGAAGGGGCTGGTGCGCCGGGACTCCATCCGCACCGACGAGGAGAACGGGATCGTCAGCTTTACCTACCGCTGCGGCGTGCTGGGCGGCATCCTGCTCACTCTGCCCGACGAGCTGGACGAGATGACCTTTGACGCCGGAGACAACGGCCTGCGCGCCCCGAGGGACATTGCTCAACGCACTCCCCGCACCGAGATGCCCCTGACCGACGATGTCCGGCAGGCTGCGGAGGCCCGGCAGTACCGGGAGAACGCTCTGCCTGAGACGATCGGCCGTGCCGCTATTTATTATGCCTTCGATAATACGGTGAACAGCTCCCGCTTTCCGTATTATTCCTATATGCAGGGCTTCTGGGAAGGCATGGGCCTGCGCACGACGATGAACACCCGGGTGACCCTGTCGGACCTGCGCCGGATGAACAAATACGATCTGTGCATCCTGAGCGCCCACGGTGCCTACTATACTTACAGCTACGGTACGTTCCGGAAGCACACCCGGACCGAGCCCATCATCCTGCTGACAGAAGCGTCCACGCTGTACAAAGACATCATCTACGGCTTTGACCTGCTGGCTCACCGCATCATCAAGCTCAACGGCCTTTACTGTGTCACAGCGGATTTCTTCCGCAATGCGTACCGCTCGGGCCAGCTCAGCAATACCATCATCTACTCCGAGACCTGTGAGTTCCTGGGCGTCACGAACAGCGTGGATGAGTCGATGGCCGAAGCGCTGCTGGCGGGCGGCGCACGGACTGTGCTGGGCTATGTGAACAACGTCTACACGGTCTACTCCCGCAGTATGCTCTGGGACACCGTCAACCATCTTGCGATGGGACAGACCATCGGCAGGGCGCTGGCCCACGCGAAGGATACCTACGGCGAGAACGACATCATCTGGTATACGGAGCAGGGCGGACGCCGCCCCCACGCCGCAGCAGCGTATCTGGTGCTCTACGGTGACGAGAACGCCCGGCTGAATGTGCCGGAAAACTTCTCGCTCGAGGAACGCGCGGAGGCCGCGGAAGATATGCTGGCCGATGTGCTCGAAAGTGCGGCCTGAGCGTTGCACTTTTGACAGAAATAGTTTATACTAAGGGACGGCAGAACAGGACGGCAGGACTCTGCCGTCCCTTTTTTATAGAAACGCATATGAGGTAGGATACCCATGTCTGAATTTATCACCCACTCCCGCGAGGAGACGGTGGCACTGGGGCGCAGGTGGCGCAGCATCTTGCGCCCGGGGCGCTCATCCGCCTTTTACCGGGCGGGCTTGGCGCGGGGCAAGACGGCCTTCTGCGAGGGCATTGCCAGAGGTCTCGGCTGCACCGACCCGGTCAGCAGCCCGACCTTCGCCATCGTGAACTATTACCGCGGGCCGCGGCCCTTCGCGCACTTTGATTTGTACCGCATCTCCACGGAGAACGATTTGTGCGCGGCAGGGTTCTACGACTATCTGGATGAGGGCGCTGTGGTGGCGGCAGAGTGGAGCGAGAACTTCGCTGACCTGCTGGCGCTGGAAGACCCCATCCACATCAACATCGAGCGGGTGGACGACACCACCCGCCGCATCACCATCGAGGGGGTGGAAGTATGAACATCTTAGCCGTGGATACGGCGGGCAAGACCGTGGGCGTGGCCCTTCTGCAGGATGACCGCCTGCTCTACGAGTGCTATCTTGACGCGGGCATGACCCACAGCGAGACCCTGATGCCCCTCATCGACAACTGTCTCAAGCTCTGCGGCATGGGCTGCAGGGACATCGACCTCTACGGCGTCAATGCCGGCCCCGGCAGCTTTACCGGCCTGCGCATCGGGCTGGCGGCGGTGAAGGGTCTGGCCTTCCCCCGGGAGACGCTCTGCGCCCCGGTGTCCACGCTGGAAGCGCTGGCGGCGGCCCACACCGGCTGCGGCACCGTGCTCTGTGCGCTGGATGCCCGCCGTGCGCAGGTGTACAGCGCGGCTTTCGACCTTGAGACCCACGAGCGTCTGATGGACGACGATGCCCGTGCCGTGGCTGATCTGGCCGAGTTTGTAGAAAATTGCAAAAAGCCTCTGTTTTTTGTTGGTGATGGCGCGGCTCTGTGCTATAATAAATATGGCAATGTCCCGGGCGTGCTCTGTGTACCGCCGGCTCTCCGCAATGGCCGTGCCGCTGCGGCGGCCTATGTGGCAGAGCAGATGGCTCAGCGGGGCGAAGCCGTCCTGCCCGAGGCTCTGCTGCCGGATTATCACCGGCTGAGCCAGGCCGAGCGGGAGCGGGCCGAGCGTCTGGCCGCAGAAGCTGCCCGTACCGAAATACCGGAAGATACTGCAAAGGGAAAGGATCAACACCAATGACGAGACCCATCGCACTTGCCGCCGACCACGGCGGATTTGAACTGAAAGAGGCCGTTAAGGCCCATCTGGACGAGCTGGGGCTGGAGTACATCGACTTCGGCACCCACAGCACCGCCAGCGTGGACTACCCTGACATGGCTCTGCCTGCCTGCGACGCCGTGGTGAGCGGCCAGTGCAGCAAGGCGCTGCTGTTCTGCGGCACCGGTGTGGGCATCAGCATGGCCGCAAACAAGGTCAGGGGCATCCGTGCCTGCTGCTGCTCTGACAGCTTCAGCTGCGAGTATACCCGCCGCCACAACGACGCCAACGCCCTGTGCATGGGCGGCCGCGTCGTCGGCCCCGGCCTCGCCTGCCAGCTGGTGGACATCTTCCTCAACACCGAGTTCGAGGGCGGCCGCCACGAGAAGCGCATCGCAAAGCTGATGGCGATCGAGAATCGGTAAACCTTAGGATTCCAATATCTATTCACAATATAAGGAGAGTGTATTATGACCCCTATGATCGTTGAGCATCCGCTGCTGCAGCACAAACTGAGCATTCTGCGCAACAAGCAGACCGGCACCAAGGAGTTCCGTGACCTCGTGGGCGAGATCGCCACTCTGCTGTGCTATGAGGCTACCCGTGACCTGCCTCTGGAAGAGGTGGAGATCGAGACTCCCATCACCATGGCAAAGACCAAGGTGCTGGCAGGCCGCAAGCTGGCTCTGGTGCCGATCCTCCGCGCCGGCATGGGTATGCTGGATGGTATGCTGACCCTGCTGCCCGCCGCTAAGGTCGGCTTCATCGGCCTGTACCGCGACGAGACCACCCTGCAGCCTGTGGAGTACTTCTGCAAGCTGCCGCAGGACATCGCCGAGCGCGACGTTCTGGTGCTTGACCCGATGCTGGCTACCGGCGGCAGCGCCATCGACGCCATCACCCAGATCAAGAAGCACGGCGCAAAGCGCATCAAGTTCATCGGCCTCATCGCTGCTCCGGAAGGCATCAAGGCCCTGCACGAGGCACATCCCGATGTGGACATCTACCTCGGCGCACAGGACGACCACCTGAACGAGAACGGCTACATCGTCCCCGGCCTGGGCGACGCGGGCGACCGTATCTACGGCACCAAGTAAATCTCTGTATAACGGAAAAGTGCTCTGCCGGCCGGCAGAGCACTTTTTGCGTCTTGAGGATTATTTTCTGCGTTTCAGGATCTCATCCAGAATGGCATCCGCCACATCATCCTTGCTCATCAGGGGCAGCTCGCGGGCGCCATCCGGCGTGATGAAGGTGACAACATTGGTATCCACGCCAAACCCGGCACCGGCGACCTTCAGATTGTTGGCCACCACTATGTCGAGGTTCTTTTTCTCGAGCTTGGCCGAGGAGTTGGCCAGCATGTCCCGCGTCTCCATCGAGAAGCCGCAGAGGAACTGCCCCTTCTTCTTGGGGCCGATGGTGCCGAGGATGTCGGGCGTCCGCTCCACGGCGATGGAGAGGTCGCCGTCCTTCTTCTTGATCTTGTCGTCGGCCACGGCGGCGGGGCGGTAATCGGCCACGGCAGCGGCCATGACCAGAACGTCCATCTCGTCGAAGCGGCTGGTCACGGCCTCGTACATCTGCTGGGCTGTCGTGATGGGGACATCCTCGGTGAACCGCACCGGCTGCAGGGCCGTCGGGCCGTGGATGAGGGTGACTTCGGCACCCCGCATCGCGGCGGCACGGGCCACGGCATAGCCCATCTTGCCGGTGGAGTGGTTGGTCAGGTAGCGCACAGGGTCCAGCGGCTCCTGAGTGGGGCCGGCCGTGACGGCAATGCGCAGGCCGGCGAGGTCCTTCGGCTTTGCGATGGCGCGGAAGATGTAGTCCAGCAGGACATCCTCTTTCGGCAGGCGTCCGCTGCCCACGTCCTTGCAGGCCAGTACGCCGCTCTCGGAGGGGATGACCGTGAAGCCGTACTTTTCCAGTGTGGCGATGTTGTCCTGGGTGATGGGGTTCTCCAGCATCCCGGTGTTCATGGCAGGGGAGACGAGCTTGGGACACTTGGCCGCGAGAACGACGGTGGTGAGCATATCGTCGGCGATGCCGTGGGCCATCTTGGCAATGATGTTGGCGGTGGCCGGGGCCACGAGGATGACGTCGGCCTTCTTTGCCAGCGAGATATGGGTGACTTCGAACTTGAAATCCCGGTCGAAGGTGTCCACCATGCACTTGTGGCCCGTCAGGGTCTCGAACGTGATAGGGGTGATGAACTGGGTGGCGTTTTTGGTCATGATGACCTCCACGTCGGCCCCCAGCTTGCGCAGTGCGCTGGCCACATTGGCCATTTTATAGGCGGCAATGCCGCCGCTGACGCCCAGAAGGACGCATTTTCCCTTCAGATCCATCCAAAATACCTCCTATAAATAGGGATAATATAACTACAGTATAATGCAAAACGGCCCAGAGCACAACAAAATCTTTGATGGGGGTTGTATCTTGGCTCAAAATGCGGTAAAATACAGCTTGACTTATACAAAAAAAGCTCTCCGTCAGCGCTGGCGCACACAGGCCTCTCCCTTTTGGGAGAGGTGTCACCGAAGGTGACGGAGAGGGCAAGGACGCTGACGGGAGACCGCAGACACGGCGACAGCATCGCTCTGACAAAAAGTCTGCTTATCGCTGGGTATGAGTTCTGTCGTACCGGCCTTGCCCTCTCAGGCGCTTCGCGCCAGCTCCCCCAGAGGGGGGAGCCTTTTGCGGAGAGGTTCGACCCTGCGAGGAACTGAATTATGATTTTAGCCATTGACATAGGCAACACCACCGTCGCCCTCGGGGGCATCCGGGACGGACGTGTATGCTTTGTGGCCCACATGGACACGGTACGCACCCGCACAGCGGCGGAGTACCGTGCCGAGATGGAAAAGGTGTTCTCTCATCGGAGACACCCGGAAAAGCCCATCCGCTTCGAGGGCGCTGTCCTCACCAGCGTCGTCCCCCAGATCACGGGGGCGCTGGCCGAGTGCGCCCACCACTACACCGGCAAAAAGCCGGTCATCGTCTCGCCCGACATCCGCACCGGCCTCACGATGGGGGTGCCTGACCCTCACGCCGTCGGCAAGGACCGCCTTGTGGATGCGGCCTACGCGGCGGCGAACTTCCCCCTGCCGGTGGTCACGGTAGACCTCGGCACCGCCACCACGTTCAACGTGATAGATGAGAATAAGGTCTTCCGGGGCGGCGTCATCTGCCCCGGACTTTCCACCGGTCTGCGGGCACTGGGGGAGCGGTGCGCCCAGCTGCCGCAGGTACATCTTTCTTCGCCCAAAAGCGCGATCGGCGTCGATACCGAGAAGTGTATGCTCTCCGGCTCTGTGCTGGGGGCGGCTGTCCTGCTGGACGGCATCACGCAGCGCATCGAGGAAGAACTGGGCCGTCCGGCCACGCTGGTGGTCACGGGCGGTCTGGCAAAGTATGTCATCCCGCTCTGCCGTCACCCGCTCACCTATGACCCCGAGCTGCTGCTGAAGGGACTGGCTCTCCTTTACCAGCTCAATGCGCCGCAGCATGAGCGTCACCACGAGCCGCGCAGCGACGGTGAGCGCCGCCGTCCCCGCCCGGCAGGCAGACGCCCTTACAACAACGGCAGCAGCCCCCGCCGCCGCAGCCACAATAACCGCCGTCCCCGCCGGGACGATGAGGCCAAAGCGGGCTGAGCCCTGAAAGGAGAGACCTTATAATGAAATTAGGCATTCTCGGCGCAGGCATGATCGTCCGGGAGTTCCTGCCCTGGCTCACTGGGCCGGAAAGCCCCTTCAAGGTCGAGGCTCTTTGCAGCACGGAGCGGAGCGCCGGTGCAGCACAGGCCCTCTGCGACCAGTATGGTGTGCCGCGCCACACCACCAGCTACGACGAACTGCTGAGCTGGGTGGACGTTGTGTATATCGCCGTGCCGAATATCCTGCACGTAAAATATACCCGTGCCGCTCTGGAAGCGGGCCGCCACGTCATCGTCGAAAAGCCGATGTCCCCCACGGCGGCGCTGGCCGAAGAGCTGGCCGAGCTGGCCCGGAGCAAAAAGCTCTTCCTCTTCGAGGCTGTCACCACGCAGTATCAGGACAACTACGCCAAGATCCGTGAGGTGCTGCCCAAGGTAGGCGCCGTCACGATGGTGCAGTGTAATTTCAGCCAGTATTCCAGCCGGTACCATGATTTCTGCGCCGGCAAGGTCTGGCCGTCCTTTGACCCGGCCTGCGCCGGCGGCGCGCTGATGGACCTGGGCGTCTACAATGTCAGCTATGTGGTGGGCCTCTTCGGATCGCCCAACAAGGTCCACTATGCGGCCAACATCACCCGGGGCATCGACACCAGCGGCGTGCTGACGATGGAGTATCGCAGCTTCAAGGCCGTGAGCATCAATGCCAAGGACAGCAGTTCCCCGGCCCGGTACATCATTCAGGGTACCAAGGGGTATCTGCTCCAGAAATCCACCGCCAACTTCTGCGGCGGCGTCACCTTCCACCCCTATAAGGGCAAGGAAGAGCACTTCAACCTCAGCGCAGGCCGTCCCCGGCAGGCGGCAGAGTTCCACGCCTTTGCCCGCGCCATCGAGAGCGAGGATATGGAGCTTTGCAGCCGGATGCTGGACACCTCGGTGGCCGTCAGCCGTGTGCTGGAAACGGCCCGCCGCGATGCGGGCATCCGCTTCAATACTGATTTATAATGCTATCCCCGGGAGTTCCCTGACAAAACATCCCGTATATTTCAGACTGTATTCTACAAAAGACCCCGTGTATTTCACGGGCAGGTTTGCGCCGTATCCGACAATTTAGGGCGGAACGGCAGCAAGGAGGAAAACTGAATTATGAAAAAGAATGACATTCGCACCCTCACCCGGCTGGCACTGCTGGTCGCCATTGAGCTGGTCATGAAGGCCGTCGGCCTGGGCAGTGTCCCTGTAGGCCCGCTTTACATGAGCTTTTTGACCCTGCCGATCGCCGTGGGTGCCATCACCATGGGTCCCGCCGCGGGCGCTGTCCTCGGCGGCGTGTTCGGTGCCGTGAGCTTCTATGACGCCGTCACCGGCGCTTCCGCCATGACCGGCGCACTGTTTCAGGTCAGCCCCGTCAACACCTTCATCCTCTGTGTGGGGATGCGTGTGCTGATGGGCGTGTGCGTCGGCCTTATCTTCAACGCTGTCAAGAATTTCGATAAGCCCGGCACCTGGAGCTACATCGTCAGCGCCATGTGCGCCCCGGCCCTCAACACCCTGTTCTTCATGGGCTACATCGTGCTGGCCTTCTACGGCTGCGATTACGTCCAGAACCTCGTGTCGGTCAAGGGCGCGGCCAATCCCCTGATGTTCGTCGTCCTGCTGGTCGGCGTGCAGGGCGTGGCCGAGTTCCTTGTCTCCGGCATCCTGGGCGGCATCGTCGCCCGCGCTGTCCACAAGTTTTTGAAGTAACAGGCGGTGTCGGTCAGGGACATCCGCTGATATAAAGTTTAGAAGCCCCTCCCTCGGCAAAAATGCTGAGGGAGGGGCTTTTGTGTTGATTTTAGCCTACCGGTGCGGTATACTTATCATACTTTATTCAAAAGAAGGAGGCGGCTGAAAATGCCCATCGGCCCCAGCAGACCCCTGAATTTAGCAAAGCCGGAGTCCATCGACATCCGGCAGGCCGCGCGGTATTTCGGCGCGCGGGGCGAGGCGGACAGCGCTACCCTCACCCTTCTGGAAAAGTGCGCTGCGCCCCTTCTCGCCGCCGCCACGCCCCGGGCCGTCTGGCTCGAGGCCGACGTGGAGAGCCTCACGCAGGCCGGTATTCTGAAGGGGGAGGACATCTTCCGGCATCTGGAAGGGTGCAGCGAGGCCCTGCTTCTGGCCGTGACGGTCGGCCCCGGCGTGGACGGACAGATACGCCGGGCCGGTGTGGGCGACATCGCCGCCGGTGTGGCGTCGGACGCCATCGGCTCTGTGCTGGCCGAACAGGCTGCGGACGCCGCCGAGGCCGAGCTGCGGCAGTGGGCCGCAGAGCAGGACAAGTACCTCACGGGCCGCTTCTCGCCGGGCTACGGCGACTGGCCCATCGGGGTGCAGCCGCTGGTGGCGGCGGCACTGGACACCGCCCGCCGGGCCGGGCTCTGCGTGACCGAAAATGACCTGATGACGCCCCGCAAGAGCGTGACCGCTCTGCTGGGCCTGAGCGACCATCCGGTGAAAGGACGCCTTGCCGGGTGCGGACACTGCGTGCTGAACACGCGGTGCGAATATAGAAAGAGGGGCAAGACCTGTGCAAGCGAATGAACTGTTTATCCAGCCGAATACCATCCTCCTCGACGGCGGCATGGGGACCATGCTGCAGGCGGCGGGCCTGAAGCTGGGCGCACGGCCTGAGGAACTGAACATCACCGACCCGCAGCTCATCGAGAGCATCCACAGCCGGTACGCCGCCGCAGGCAGCCGCATCATCAATGCCAACACCTTCGGCGCGTCGGCCCATAAGCTGGCGGGCAGCGAATACACGCTGGAAGAGATCATTGCGGCGGGCATCGCCAACTGCAAGCGGGCCTGCGCCCCCTACGGCGCACTGGCCGCGCTGGACGTCGGCCCGCTGGGCGAACTGCTGGAGCCCAACGGCACACTGGCCTTTGAAGACGCCGTGGCCGAGTATGGCCGCATCGTCCGGGCGGGCGTGGCCGCCGGGGCCGATCTCGTCTTTTTTGAGACCTTCACCGACCTGTACGAGCTGAAAGCCGCCCTGCTGGCCGCGAAAGAGAACTGCGGCCTGCCCATCCTCGCCAGCATGAGCTTTGAGGCAGGCGGGCGCACCTTCACCGGCTGCACCGTCGAGAGCTTCGCCGTCACGGCCCGGGGCCTCGGGGCCAACGCCGTGGGCATCAACTGCTCCCTCGGCCCGAAGGAAATTTTCCCCATGGCGAAGCGGCTGGCCGAGGCCCTGCCCGGCGACTTCCCGGTCTTCGTCAAGCCGAATGCGGGCCTGCCCCGCGCCGACGGCAGCGGCTATGACATCACGCCCCAGCTCTTTGCCATGGAGATGAAGCCCTACCGCGATTTGAAGCTCTTTGCGGCGGGCGGCTGCTGCGGCACCACCCCCGATTTCATCAAGCTGCTGAACGGCGTCTTCGCCGACTGCAAGCCGGGCCGCCCCGCCCACGCCATGCCCTCGGTGCTCTGCTCGCCGATGGACTTCGTCACCGTGGACGGCATCACCGTGGTGGGCGAGCGCATCAACCCCACCGGCAAAAAGCGGTTCCAGCAGGCCCTGCGCGAGGGCGACATGAACTACATCCTCGAGCAGGCCGTCAGCCAGTCCGAGGCCGGTGCGCAGGTGCTGGACGTCAACGTGGGCGCGCCCGGCGTGGACGAGCCCGCCGTCATGGAGCAGGTGGTGAAGGCTCTGCAGAGCGTCGTCAGCCTGCCCTTGCAGCTGGATTCCTCCCACGCAGACGCCCTCGAGCGGGGCCTGCGGGTCTACAACGGCAAGCCCATCGTCAACTCGGTGAACGGCGAGACCGAAGTGCTGGAGCGTGTCCTGCCCCTCTGCAAAAAGTACGGCGCGGCCGTCGTCGGCCTCGCCATCGACGAGCGGGGCATCCAGCCCAGCGCCGACGCCCGGTTTGAGATCGCAAAGCGGGTGGTGGACGCGGCGCTGGCCCACGGCATCCCCCGGGAAGATATTTATATCGACTGCCTGACCCTCACCGCCAGCGCCCAGCAGCAGGACGTTCTGGCCACCGTGGAGGCGCTGGCCCGCTGCAAGAAGGAGCTGGGCGTCCGCACCATCCTCGGCGTGTCCAACATCAGCTTCGGCCTGCCCTGCCGCCCCTACCTGAATACCACCTTCCTCACCATGGCCATGTACGCGGGCCTCGACCTCGCCATCATGAACCCTTCCAGCGAAGAGATGATGGCGGCGGTCTACTCCTACAATGTCCTCACCAACCGCGACAAGCAGAGCATGGCCTACATCGCCCGCTATGCCGATAAAGTCCCTGCCAGCGCCGCGTTGAAGCAGGCCCGGACGGCCCAGGCGTCTCAGACGTCAAACACCCCGGCGGAGGCGGATGCGGCTCACAGCGGCCCCTTTGCCGCGCTGATGCAGGCGGTGGAAAAGGGCCTCAAGGGGGAAGCCTCCGCCCGCACCCACACCCTGTTGGACGAAAACGAGCCCCTGACGCTGGTGGACGAGGCCCTCATCCCGGCGCTGGACGTCGTGGGTGAAAAGTACGAGAAGGGCAGGCTCTTCCTGCCCCAGCTGTTACAGGCCGCCAGCGCCGCACAGGCCGCCTTTGAAGAGATCAAGACCGCCATCGCCAAGCGGGGCGGGGCCGGGGCCAGCAAGGGCCGCATCGTCCTCGCCACCGTCAAGGGCGATGTCCACGACATCGGCAAGAACATCGTCCGCGTCATCCTCGAGAACTACGGCTTCGAGGTCATCGACCTTGGCCGCGATGTGCCGGTGGAGACGGTGGTGGACACCGTCCGGGAGAAGGATGCCCACCTCGTGGGGCTCTCGGCCCTGATGACCACCACCCTCAAGAGCATGGAGGAGACCATCGCGGCCCTCCATGCGGCAAAGCTCGACTGCAAGGTGATGGTGGGCGGCGCTGTCCTGACGCCCGAGTACGCCGAGAAGATCGGCGCGGACTGGTACGCCAAGGACGCCAAGCAGAGTGCCGATATTGCCAAGAAATTCTTCGGCGAGTCATAAAAACAGAGCAAGAGCCGGTGCGTTCGCACCGGCTCTTTTGGCGTTTACTTATGCTCCACCAGCGCCATGATGCGCTCCGGCGGGGCGGAGAGGCAGGCCGGGGCATCGGGTTCGGCCACGGAGAGGGTCGTCTTGCTCACCTTCCACCACAGACGGGTGGTGCCGTCCGGCAGCTGGAAGATGAGGTTCCAGTCGAAGGGGTTCTCGCTGGCGGAGAGAAGCTCCACCGGCAAGGCGTTCTCTGCGCCCGGGGCGCAGGGGGCAAAGTCGTGGGCGCGGATGCCCACGGCGGTGCAGCCCTCCGGCACCTCAGCGGCGAGGTGCAGCAGATTCTCACTGCCTGCGAGGCGGACGCTGTGGGCGTCCACCCGGGTGCAGGGCAGGATGTTCTTGCAGCCGGTCAGCCGGGCCGCAGCGGTGCTGCCCGGGTCGGCAAAGACCTCTTTCGTGGTGCCGGTGCGGAGCACCTGCCCGCCGTCCATGACGATCATGTCCCGGCACAGGCGGTAAGCCTCGTCCCGGTTGTGGGTGACGAGGAGAGCCGTGCCGTCAAAACCCGCCAGCAGGCTGCCCACTTCGCCCTCCACCTCCTCGCGGAGGTAGCTGTCCAGCGCGCTGAACGGCTCGTCCAGCATCAAGATCTTCGGCTTGCCCACCAGAATACGGGCCAGCGCGGTGCGCTGCTGCTGTCCGCCGGAAAGCTCTGCCGGGCGGCGGCTGGCCAGTTCTTCCAGCCGCAAGGCCCGCAGCATCCCGGCGCAGCGGGCCTTGCGGGCGGCTTTGTCCCTTTCGGCTTTCAGGCCGCAGAGGATGTTCTGCTCCACGGTCATATTCGGGAAGAGGGCGTAGTTCTGGAAGAGCAGGCCCACGCCCCGCTGCTGGGGCGGCAGGTCGATGTGCTGCCCGCTGTCGAACAGCACCCGCCCGTCCAGCACGATGCGGCCCTTGTCGGGCTTCACGATGCCCGCGATGCAGCGCAGCGTCATGCTTTTGCCGCAGCCCGACGCGCCCAGAAGGGCCGTGGCAGTGTTCCCGGCGGTGAAGTCGGAGCGGAGGGTGAAGCCGTTCAGCTTTTTCTCGATATGTACTTCCAGGCTCATGCGCGGCCACCTGCTTTCTGCTTTTTCTCCAGGAGGTTCACAGCCAGCAGCACCACGGCAGAGATGACGATGTCCACCAGCACCCACCGCATGGCACCGGCCTCATCGTTGGTGCGCCAGAGCTGGTAGACGGTGGTGGCGATGGTGGCCGTCCTGCCCGGGGTGTAGCCCGCGATCATGCTGGTAGCACCGTACTCGCCCAAGGCCCGGGCAAAGGCCAGCACCGTACCGGCCAGAATGCCCTGTCGGCAGCAGGGCATCCGCACCCGCCAGAATATCCACGCGTTGGACTGTCCCAGTGTCTGGGCCGACCAGGCCAGCGTCTCGTCAAAGCTCTCGAAGGCACCCCGGGCGGTGCGGTACATCAGCGGAAAGGCCACCACGATGGACGCAAAGATGGCGCTGTACCAGTTCATGACCAGCTTGACGCCGAAATGCTCCAGGAAGAAGATGCCCAGCGGCCGCTTTGCGCCGAAGAGCAGCAGCAGGAAATAGCCCACCACCGTGGGCGGCAGCACCATGGGCAGGGTGAGCACCACGTCCAGCACGCCCTTGACGGCGCGGGGCAGCTTTGCGATATAATAGGCGGCAAAAATGCCGAGGAAGAACACCGCTGTGCAGCTGATGAGCGCGATGCGCAGGCTGTTCCAGAGGGGATACCAATCCATAAATGAGACCTCGAATGCAAGCGGCCTTGCCCTCTCAGGCGCTCACGCGCCAAGGCCGGGTTGCGGCTCCCAGCGTCTGCTTCGCTGCCGCTCGCATCCTGCTGGCCGCTGCCCCAACAGCTCCTCCCTGTTTCCGCCGCTGGCGGCGGTCGTCGCCGTTGCTCCCAAAGGGGGA
>ENA-OQJN01000485-OQJN01000485.1-human-gut-metagenome-genome-assembly--contig:-NODE-485-length-16344-cov-3.079608_pt1 | contig 16344 bp, 13 predicted proteins | sample MGYA00242610_ERZ504777 | MGnify/ENA primary metagenome ERZ504777 (study PRJEB26092, sample SAMD00036350) | human gut metagenome | host: Homo sapiens | study: EMG produced TPA metagenomics assembly of... | reverse complement strand
TTCTTGATAAACTTATCATGGATTTTCTGAACCTCTGCCTCGGCGTCTTTCTCTACGTCCTCGGGAACCCCATCAGACTTGATGCTTTTCTTCAAGGCCTCGATAGCGTCACGACGAGCGTTACGAACGCTGATCTTCGCGTTCTCCGCCTCCTGCTTACATTGTTTCACCAATTGACGGCGACGCTCCTCAGTCAACGGAGGAATACCTAAGCGGATCACCTCACCGTTATTCTCCGGCGTGATACCTAACTCAGAATCCAGAATACCTTTCTCAATATCGCGGATGATCTTCTTCTCCCACGGAGTGATCATGATAGTCCGTGCGTCCGGAACCGTCACCGTAGCCACGTTAGTAAGAGGAACAGGCGCCCCATAATACATTACCTTCACACAATCGAGGATTTTCGGATTAGCCTTACCAGCCCGAATGTGAGACAATTGCTCGTCCAGATACTCAATGGCGAACGTCATCTTCTCTTCCCCTGCTTTGATCAATTGTTTCGTATCTATCATAAATATACGTTTTTTGTTTGCGAATCTTTTAATTAACAAAAGTAATAAAGATTTCCAACTTCGCAAACATATAATTAAAATACTCCCTAACAAAAGATTTATAATACCGTATAAAAGCTTATCGCCCTCACTGTTTACTTAACTTAGGCGTAAAGAATAGTAAGTAGGCTACGCCCACGCACAACACCAGCACTGCTCCTACTTGAGAAGCCAACATATCGGATGCCACGCCCATAAAGATCGGGAAGATCGTGCCGCCAAACAGTCCCATAATCATCAAACCGGACACCTCATTCTGCTTATTCGGCATAGAAAGCAGAGCTTGGGCGAAAATAATGGGAAAGACGTTCGAGTTTCCAAAGCCGATCAAGGCGATACAAGCATAGATGATCTCTTTCGAATGAAATAGCAGCAAACCGATCATCGCCAATAACATCAAGAAAACACTAAAGGCGAAGAATCCTTTCGGAGAGACTTTTCGCAAGATAAAAGCCCCGGAGAAGCATCCCGCCGTACGGAATATGAAATAGAGGCTCGTGGCGAAGCCTGCGTCGGCCAACGTCATGCCCAGACGTTCCATCAAGATCTTCGGGGCGGTCGTATTCGTCCCTACATCGATCCCCACATGGCACATGATACCGATAAAGCAAAGCAGGATAAAAGGCTTGCCCAGCAAAGCCAGACATTCGCCAAAGGTGGAGGGCCGCCCCTCCTCTTTGGTCTCGTGGATAGTGGTAGCTCCCAATAGCAGGATAGCGATCACGGCGATCACCATATAGACCGGAAACAAGACACGCCAACCGAGTTCCATCGACGGTATCGCTTGGGTAGCACCCCACATGGCGATATAAGGCGCCAAGAAGGAGGCGATCGCCTTCACGAACTGACCGAATGTCAAAGAACTAGCTAGTTTATCCCCGCTTACGATATTCGATAATAACGGGTTCAAGGAAGTCTGCATCAAAGCGTTGCCGATACCCAACAGGGAGAAGGATATCAACATGACCATATATGCGTCGTCGAAGATCGGGATCATTAGCGAAAGAAACGTTACGATCAAGCTCAATAACACGGTCTTCTTCCGCCCGATACGGTTCATCAACATCCCCGTCGGGACGGAGAAGATCAAGAACCAGAAGAACACGAGCGACGGGAAGATATTCGCCTCCGAATCACTCAAGCCTAAATCCGCTTTCAGGTAATTAGAGGCGATTCCCACTAAGTCCACGAATCCCATGGCGAAGAACGCCAACATCACGGGAATCAATTTCAAGGATGAAGTCTTCTCGCTCATGGCTTATAAATCTTTAGGGTAAGCAGGCCATGCGCCACTCTGCGTACAAACATAAGCGGCTACTTTTACCGCTTTCTCATGTGCCTCACGTAAAGGTTTTCCGGTTAAGATCGATGAAATAAACGCCCCGGAGAAAGAATCGCCGGCGCCTACCGTATCTACCACCTGTACCTTCGGGGTAGGAATCGTAGAGACCTCCTCCTCGGAAAAGATCGTACTATACTCCGCCCCGGCCGTAAGTACCAAATAGCGCAAACCATATTTCTTCATGAACCAGCGACACATATCCTCTATCGTGCCTTCCAGACCAAACATCGGGCGAAGCATTTCCAATTCCTCATCATTGATCTTGAATACGTTCGCCAATTCGAGCAACGATTCGATCAATTCCTTCGAGTAGAAATGCTGGCGGATATTGATATCGAAGAAGCGCAAGGCATGACTAGGCATATAAGAAAGTAAGGTACGAAGCGTCTCACGAGATTCCGCAGCACGTTGCGCCAATGTTCCGAAGCATACGGCGTCCGCACGTTTCATCAGGTCGATAGACGCTTGGGTAAGCGGGATATGATCCCATGCCACACCTTCGATGATCGTATAGGAAGGGATGCCGTTCTTTAGCTCTACCATCACGCTTCCGGTCGGATATTCCACCGTACTGATATAATTACTATCGATACCGTTCTTATCCAATTCCTGAATAATCTCGGTTCCGAACACGTCGTTGCCCACGGCACTGATCGCATAACCTTCCGCTCCTAATTGGGTAGCGTGATACACAAAATTGATCGGCGCTCCACCGGCTTTCTTCACGTCCGGGAAGACATCCCACAATAATTCACCAATGCCTACTACTACAGGTTTACTCTTTTCCATGATATATTTTGTTTTTAATTATTTGAAGGGATAAATGGTTAATGACGTAACCGTGAACGCTCCTCCCTTGGCATGAAAGCTAATGCGATTATACGGTTCTTCCGGGAAGACTAGGTTGGTCATGACAAACTCCCCATTCCCGTCGAAAGCCTCTATGCTGGATTTATCTACCAGCAAACGCAAGGTATATTCCTTAGCGGCGGAGATCGGGGCCGAGGTAGCCGTGGCGAATGTCTTGCTGAAATCCGTGATCCCGCTGTTACGGCGATCCATCGTGAACGTATTATCCAGAAGATTATAACGCATCTCCACCTCCTCGCCTTTCGAGTTAAACAGCTGGAAGCTCATGATATCGGCCCCGTTGTTCTTAAACTTGATCTCGATCTCATAGGTTCCCGTCGGATCGGGAAGTACCGGATTGACCTCATGGGAGCGGTCCACCTTGAAGGAACCTTTCTTCTGGGCTTTCCCTCTCAACTTCAACACCTCGGGAGACGGGGTGCTGCTCAAGTACGTCTGCCCGTTTTTCGTATAAAGAACCAAGTCGCGAGGAACCGAATTCGCACTCCGGTATTGCAAGGTCGGCACGTTATTCGCGTATTCCCAATTGCTCATCCAAGCCAAGGCGATCTTCCGGTCCTCCGGGGCGTTACTCCAAGTTACCGTAGCGTAATGATCCTTGCCGTAATCCATCCATTTGGTCAAGGCCGGGGATTCATTCACGAACTGTTTCCCATCGAACGCACCTACGAAATATTGGGTAGCGGAGCCGCCAAACGGACCACCGGGGTTGATATTACAGATCAAGACCCACTTCTTCAATTCCGTGCCCTTCACCGGAAGCTCGATCAAGTCCGGGCATTCCCAAACGCCCGCATGCGCTCCTTGTCCTTCCCCGAAACTGCTCTCATACGTCCAGTCCTTCAAATTGGGAGAAGAATAGAGTTGCATCTCCTGCCCTACGGCGAGTACCATGATCCATTTATTGGATTCCTTATGCCAGAAGACTTTCGGGTCACGGAAATCACGTTGCGTAGAAGTAAGGATCGGATTCCGGTCATATTTCTTGAACGTTCGGCCGTTGTCCAAGCTATAGGCCATACTCTGCACTTGCCGGTCGCTGGCCGAGGTATAGAAAGCCACGATAGCGCCAGCGCCAAACCCCGCGGTATTATCCTTATCCACCACACAGCTACCGCTGAAGATCGTACCCAAGGCATCCGGGGCGATCGCCACCGGTTGATGCTCCCAATGAATCAAGTCCTTGCTGATCGCATGCCCCCAGTGCATATTCCCCCACATCGAGCCATACGGATTGTATTGATAGAACAAATGATACTCACCATCCTTGTACACCATGCCGTTCGGATCATTCATCCATCCCCCAAGCCGGCGAGAAATGATAGGCCGGACGGAATTTCTCCCGGTTAGACGAATCAAACTGATCGGATAGCTTCATCTCTTTCCAGCAAAGAGCCGATTCCGGGGCAAGCTGGAAGTTGAAGGAGATATGCTTATCCGCATACCCCGAGAGATCTACCGGAACGAAATAATCCACCTTATTCACCGCCAAACGAACATTGAAAGTCCGTACCACGTCATTATCGACAATCATATACAACTTGGATTCCGGCGAGGACTCCTCGACCGGAAGCAACAAATATTTGGCTCGCGCATCCACACGGACAATGCTTTGCCCTTCGCCCAGATGCTTTATATCTATAGTACGTTCTGCCGCATATCCGGCCAACGGATCGACCGCGCTCAATAAAATGATACCGACAGCCATACATAAACTCTTCAGAAGTCTCTTTGTTTGTTGTTTCATAAACGAACGGATTAAAGGATAATATTGTTTGATTCTCCGCCAAAATTAATAGGATTCTTCCGGATAGAAAAACACTTATCCCTTAAAGGTGAGGAGATATGACATTTGTGATAAAGATCGTACAAATGTTATTGATACTCGGTAGGCGTAACCCCGTAGACCGCCTTGAAGCATTTGGAGAAGTAAGCGGGTGAGGAGAAACCGGTTCGGTAAGCGACCTCGCTCACCGTGTACGCGTTCTGCCTCAACAACTGGGTCGCCTTATTCAAGCGATAGGTACGCAAGAACTCGACGGGTGCGGTTCCGGTAAGCTCCTTGATCTTCCGGTGAAGGTGCCCCCGGGATAATCCCAAGGTCTCGCTTAGTTTCTCCACATTATATTCGGGGTCCGCGTAAACGGCCTCGATCTGTTCCGCGAACTTACGCAGAAAGGCGTCATCGATGCTCTCCACCTTCTCCGGCTCGGACAGAAGGAGCTTATTATCCCGCAACTTCTCCAACAAACGTTCCCGTAACTTCTGGCGCTCTTGCAATAGGTGGATAATCTTGATCTTCACGTAATCCGTATGGAAAGGCTTCTGTATATAATCGTCCGCTCCGCCGGTAATCCCGAAAATCCGTTGGCGCTCATCGGTCAAGGCGGTCAATAAGATCACCGGGATATGGCTAAAGGGAAGTTGCGACTTGATCATCCGGCAAAGTTCGAAACCATTCATCTCCGGCATCATCACATCGCTTACTACCAATGATATCTCCTCCTCTTCCAATACCCGCAAGGCATCTTTCCCGTTCGCGGCCGTCCGGGTCTTGAAATGAGGGCTAAGCTCACGTTCCAAAAAGCAGCGAACCTCATCGTCATCCTCGGTGATAAGTATCGTATAAGGATAGGTTTTGGAAAGCATCTTATGGGTTTCCGAATCGTCCAACCGGGAGGCTTCGTAGGCTTGATGGGATACGGACGTTTCCATCAGGTCGCTATCCTCGAAATGCGCCTTTCCTTTCCGCAGACAAACCGTAAAGGTAGTCCTTTGTCCCGGCTCGCTCTCCACACGGATCTCCCCTCCGTGCATATGTATATATTCCTTTACCAAATGTAATCCGATCCCAGTTCCCATCGACCGATCCTCCGTATAGAAACGGTCAAACAAATGCGGAAGGTTACCGGGTTGGATACCACTTCCCGTATCGATAACCTGTATAAAAACCCGATCCTCCTCTTCTGTCAGCTCTATCCGCACGCTACCTCCCTCCGGCGTAAACTTAAAGGCGTTCGAGAGAAGATTGACAAATACCTTCTCCAACAGGTCCGGATCGATCCATAGCGTACATTGTTTTATCGAAGAAGTGAACGTATAGGCGATCGCACGTACCGAGGCCATACTGTCAAAATAAGATTTGATCTCGCCAACGAAAGGGACCAAATCGATTTCCCGTACCGCTAGTTTCTCTTGCTTGCCTTCCACCTTCCGGAAGTCCAAGATCTGATTGATCACACGCAACAAACGGTTGGCGTTCTTCTGGATCAACCCGAGATCCGAGGCGTAAGGAGATTCCCGCAAGGAGATTATCAGGCGATCCAAAGGAGCGAGAATCAAGGTCAAGGGCGTACGTACTTCGTGAGAGACATTCGTAAAGAATTGGAGTTTCTGCGCCGTCACCTCTTTCATCTCCGCGTTCAAGGAGATTAGCTTACGATTCGCCTGCCTCATCTTCCGGTTTATGTAAAAGGCGTAAATGGAAAGGGCGATAAAACCGATCATCAATAAGGAGATCACCCCTAAAGAGTTTCGCAGGAAATAAAACCGGTCGGACAAACCGTCGATGCGGGAACGCTGCGCCTCGATACGTTGCCTATATTTCTGGAGTTGGTCCGCTTGCAACAATAAGGTGCGGGCAGACTGATGATCTACCGGAGCCGTACGAAGAGGGATAAACTTATCCACCGGCTCCCCTTGAATGATACGCATAGCCGTGCGAATCACTTGCTCCCCTCCTGTCGGATAGAGGAAAGAGGCATTGATCCGTCCATCTTCCACGGCTTCCAGACCGGCACCCGCCACGGCATCAACGCCGATAATCCGCAACTCCCGTCCTCGGATGGAATCCCATGCCATAAAGTATTCCCGGGCGGCTATGGCCATCATGTCGTTATGGGCGTAAACGAAATCTATCTGCTCGGGATGCTCTAACTTCCGAAGCTCCATCCGGGCGGTATCGACCAGCCATTGTCCTTCTATCTTACGGAAAGAAAGATCCTCCCTTTCTCGCAAGGCATCGACAAAACCTTTATGTCGCTCTTGCGCCGGGGAGGTTTGCGTGAGTCCCCATATCTCTAAGATAATAGCGTTCGGGGGAAGATAATTGGCGGCGTAATTGCCTGCCGCTAGTCCGATCTCATAATTGTTCGCCCCGACAAAAGAGGTGTATTGATCGGTATTTACCTTGCGATCTGTAATGATCGTCGGGATTCCGGCACGGTACGCTTCCTCGGCAACTGCCGTGATCGGCTCGGATTGGTAAGGGGAGATGATCAAGACATCCACCTTTTGGCGGATCAAGTCTCGTATTTGTTGTATTTGTGTCTCGTTATTGTTTTGCGCGTCCTTTATAATAATTTCCACGTCATCATAGTTGGAGGCTTCGATACGCATATCGTTAATCATGGCTTGCCGCCAAGCATCGTCCAGCATACATTGGGAGAGGCCGATAACGTGCTTCTTCTGTTTCCCCGAGCTTGTGCAGCCACACAAGACGATCAAGGTTAACCATACTAGTAAAAAGGGATGCTTCATATACAAGAATAAAGGTCTAACGTATTTGCCACAGGGCTGGCACAACCTTGCCATGCCTGTGGCACGACAGTACCACCAGCATGGCACTGCCGTGTCATCGGTTAATGGCACTAATTATGCACCAGTGTCCCGATATTCTCTCCGCTCATCACTTTCTTCAAGTTGCCGTTGGTATCCATATCGAATACGATGATCGGGAGGTTGTTCTCTTTACACATCGTGGTAGCGGTCAAGTCCATTACCTTCAGGCCCCGGGTATAGATCTCATCATACGTAATATCGGAGAACTTGGTAGCCGTAGGATCTTTCTCCGGATCAGCGGTGTAAATACCGTCCACACGGGTACCTTTCAGCATGACATCCGCCTCGATCTCGATACCTCTCAAGGAAGATCCGGTATCCGTAGTAAAGAACGGATTACCCGTACCGCCGGACATGATGACCACGTTACCTTGTTCCAGCAACTCGATCGCACGCCATTTATTATAGAACTCGCCGATCGGTTCCATACGGATAGCGGTCAAAACCTTCGCATTCACGCCTTGAGCGACCAATGCGGAGCTAAGCGCCAAGCTATTGATTACCGTCGCCAGCATACCCATTTGGTCTCCTTTTACCCGATCGAAACCTTTGGAAGCGCCACTCAATCCACGGAAATATTACCGCCACCAATCACGATACCGATCTGTACGCCCATCTCGGCGATCTCCTTGATCTGTGCCGCATATTCATTCAAGCGGACCTCATCGATCCCATATTGTTTACCACCCATCAGCGACTCCCCGCTTAATTTTAATAAGATACGTTTGTATTGAGCCATGTTTTGTATATATTTAATATGTAATTCCGCAAAAGTAACGAATAATCCGATATTCGCATAAAAAAGATCGCCCCAACCGGTGTCGGGGCGATCTAAACACTAACCCCGTGTTTTGTAAGCTGCGAGGATTAGCTAAAATTATATGAAACGTTACTGGTTATTTTTATCTAAGATCTCCAAGGTATCGGCAGCGATCATGAATTCCTCATCCGTAGGAACGACGATGATAGTCACCTTACTGTCCGGAGTGCTGATTACCATCTCCTCGCCACGCATGCCCTCGTTCTTCTCTACATCGATCTTCATGCCCATGTATTCCATGTTCTCACAAACCGCACGACGGGTCGCCCATTGGTTCTCGCCGACACCACCGGTCCAAACCAAGATATCACAACCACCCATAGCGGCGGCATAAGCGCCTATATATTTCTTGATGCGGTAGTTATATACGTTCAAGGTCATGATCGCACGCGGATTTCCGGCAGCTACGGCAGCCTCGATCTCACGCATATCGGAAGAGATTCCGGAAAGACCGGCAACACCACTTCTCTTATTGATCAAGTCGGAAAGGCCGGCACCATCCATGCCTTCCTTATCCATGATGAAAGACAAAGCACCCGCATCCACGTCGCCGCAACGAGTACCCATCAACAGACCCTCAACCGGAGTCAAGCCCATGGAAGTATCCACGCTCTTACCATTCTTGATAGCGGTGATAGAACCACCGTTACCTACGTGAGCCGTGATAATCTTCTGATCCTCATAAGGAACACCTAAGATCTCGCAAGCACGACGGGATACATATCGATGACTGGTTCCGTGGAAGCCATAACGACGTACGCCATATTTCTTGTACATCTCGTAAGGCAAACCATACATATACGCATAATCCGGCATGGTCTGATGGAAAGCCGTATCAAACACCGCTACTTGAGGAATACCCGGGATCAAAGCCTCCATCGCCCGAACACCCTTCAAGTTAGCCGGGTTATGAAGCGGAGCCAAATCAGAGCACTCGATTACCTTATTGATTACATCCTGATTGATCAATACACTGGAAGCGAACTCCTCGCCACCATGTACCACGCGATGGCCCACGGCATCAATCTCCTTATAGTCCTTGATGCAGCCATAAGTAGCGTCGGTCAACACGCTCAGGATAAACTCGATGCCTTCTTGATGGCCGGGGATCTCTCTCTCGATAACCACCTTCTTGCCATCCTTGTCCGTCAATTTCAAGAACGCGCCCGGCAAACCGATTTTCTCGATACCGCCTTGAGCCATAACCTCACCGGAGGTCATATCGAATAACTTATATTTGATAGAACTACTACCGCAGTTCAATACTAGAATCTTCATATTATTAAGTCGTTAGGATTATTATATTATTTTGCGGATTTCAAACCGATGGATTGATTACAAGCGATCGCTACCATCTTATAAATATCGTCTACGGAGCAACCGCGAGACAAGTCGTTCACCGGAGCAGCCATACCTTGAAGGATCGGACCGACAGCCTCAGCGCCACCCAAACGTTGAACCAGCTTATAAGCGATATTACCCACCTCCAAAGTCGGGAATACCAAAACATTCGCTTTACCGGCGATCTCGCTACCCGGAGCTTTCTTGCTACCTACAGCCTCAACCAAAGCCGCATCGGCCTGCAACTCTCCGTCGATCTTCAAATCCGGAGCCATCTCCTTAGCCAAACGAGTAGCCTCCACTACCTTATCTACCATCTCGTGAGAAGCGCTACCCTTCGTAGAGAAGCTCAACATAGCCACACGAGGCTCAACGCCTACGATATTACGAGCCGTAGCGGCGGTAGCGACAGCGATGCTAGCCAACTCTTCCGCGTTCGGGTTTGGCATAACCGCACAATCGGCAAATACCAAAATACCATCATCCCCATATTGAGGAGTCTTCGTGAACATAAGGAACGCACCGGAAACACACTTCATGCCCGGAGCCGTCTTGATAATTTGCAAAGCAGGACGCAATACATTACCCGTCGTATTCTCAGCACCGGCGATCTCACCGTCAGCGTCACCCGCCTTGATCATCAAACAAGCCAAGAACAAAGGATCTTCAACTAGAACCGCAGCCTTCTCGGGAGTCATACCCTTCTTTTGGCGAAGTTGGAAAAGCAAGTCTGCATACGCGGCTTTCTTCTCGTGATTTTTCGGATCGACAAGAGTTGCCTCACCGATGTGGTTCAGTCCGAAACCAGCCGCCAACTCCTTGATCTCAGCGGGGTTTCCAATTAAGATAATGTCTGCTACACCGTCGGCCAGTAATTGGTCGGCAGCTTTAAGAGTTCTTTCCTCGGTACCTTCGGGAAGAACAATACGCTGCTTGTCAGCTTTAGCGCGCGCAATAATGTCTTGCATTAAATCCATAGCGGAAGATATTTTATATTATTTAATAATTGTACTCGTAATCCGGCTACAAAATTAGGCATAATGCAATATAGAGTTTACAAAATAGGCAAAAGAATTACAGGTAGAGATACCAGTTTCAGATCTTTTAACAGTAATTCGTCACTTCCCGCTCCCCGGAGAGTATTTGTTGCAGTTCTTCCGCTGTCACATTCACACTTAACTTACCTTTATGGGCCACGGAGATCTTTCCTCTCTCCTCCGAGACAATAATAACCAGCGCATCTGTCTCCAATGACATCCCCAACCCGGAACGATGGCGCAATCCCATATCCTTGGGAAGGGTAGCGTTCTGGGCGACCGGCAAGATACAACCGGCCGCCTTGATCCGGTTATCGGCTATGATCATGGCACCATCATGCAACGGGCTGTTCTTAAAGAATATATTCTCGATCAAGCGGGCATTTACATCGGCGTTGAACATCTCGCCCGTATGCTCATAGATAGTCAAGTCCATATCTTGCTGGATCACGATCAAGGCACCCGTCTTTTTCCGGGCCATATTCATACAGGCCAAGACAACAGGGGCGACAAACTTCCCTTCTTTCTCCGGATCGCCTCCTCGCTTGGAAAAAAGTTTCCCTAGGAATTTCCAGCCCCGGTGCGAACCTAACGCCAACAGGAAACGGCGGATCTCGTCTTGGAAGAGGATTACCAAAACCACGAAACCTACGCTAATAAACTTATCCAAGATGGCCCCCATCAACCGCATCTCCAATACCTGCGAGATCAAGATCCATACGACGATGAATGATACGACTCCACTGAATATAGCCAATGTGCCCGAGCTTTTCATCAACTTATAGGTCTGGTACAGGAAGAAAGCCACCAGCAATACGTCAATCAAGTCTTTTATACCGAAATGCATCCACATAGTTAATTGAGAATTGAAAGTTGAAAATTGAAAATTATTTGTTGGTCATTTGACCTATGACGCGAATGGCTTCCACTGCTTCCCGCACATCATGTACACGAAGGATATTAGCGCCGTTCAAGAGAGCGTACGTATTCAATACAGTCGTTCCGTTCAAGCTATCCGCAGGGGTTCCACCCAGTAATTTATAAATCATGCTTTTACGGGAGACTCCAACTAATAAAGGCAACTCAAAAATAGAGAACTCCTTTAAATGGCTCATCAATTGGTAATTCTGCTCCAACGTCTTACTAAAGCCAAAGCCGGGATCGAGGATGATATCATTCACCCCTAAAAGCCGAAGCTGGCGTACCTTCCGGGAAAAGTACAGCATGATCTCCTCCATCATATCCGGGTAATCAGTATGCCTCTGCATAGTTTGAGGGGTTCCACGCATATGCATCATGATATAAGGCACCTTCAAATCCGCTACCGTTTGGAACATATCCGCATCCAACTCACCGCCGGAGATATCGTTAATGACAGCCACTCCATATTCCTCTACGCAACGACGGGCAATCCCCGCACGAAACGTATCTACGGACACCGGGATATCCGGGTAATGCTTATTTAATATATGTAAGGCAAACTCCAAACGGCGCATCTCTTCCTCCGGGGTAACCTCAGCGGCATCCGGACGGGATGAATAACCACCGATATCGATCCAATCCCCTCCCTCCGATAAGATTTCCCGGATACGGTCCTCGATAGCGGTCTCGGTCTGTTTGCGGCTGCCCGCATAAAAAGAATCAGGGGTAATATTCAAGATTCCCATCACCAACGGTGTCGCTAAAGAAGTAAGTGTCCCTCTAATATTGAGCATTTTATCTAACATGATCTTTCCTATTTCCAGCAAAGATACAGGTTTCTCTCTTAAAAATCTCCTTCTAGATTCTTCATTCTTTATTAATTGCTACATTTGCGCCGAATTAGACAGGAATAAATATTTAACGCGATACAGTCATGAGTATTATCGACCTCTATGATTTATTTATACATAACCCTCAAATAACGACAGATAGCCGGAACTGTCCGAAGGGTTCTATCTTCTTCGCCTTAAAAGGTGATAAATTCGACGGAAATCAATATGCCGGGAAAGCCTTGGCATCCGGCTGTGTCTATGCCGTCATAGACAATCCCGATTATTATATAGGCGAACGCACGATCCTTGTTGATAACGTGCTGAAGACCTTGCAACAATTAGCGCACCATCACCGCAAGGTACTGGGATTGCCGATCATCGGGATTACCGGAACAAATGGCAAGACCACGACCAAAGAGTTATTGGCCGCCGTGCTCTCAACGAAATTCAATTTACTATATACCGAAGGGAATTTCAATAACCATATTGGCGTTCCCTTGACCTTGCTCCGATTGACTCATGACCATGAGATGGCGGTTATCGAGATGGGCGCCAGCCATCCGGGAGACATCAAGGAATTAGTGGATATCGTCCATCCTAACTATGGCATCATCACGAACGTAGGCCGTGCCCATCTGGAAGGCTTCGGTTCTTTCGAGGGTGTGATCCGGACAAAAGGGGAGTTATATGATTATATCCGTCGCTCCAAAGGCAAGATATTTATCAAGAAAGAGAACGAGTACCTTCAGTCTATCGCCAAAGGCATCGAACAAATCACATATGGAAACGGGGATGATGCTTTCGCGTCCGGACAGGTAGTCAGTTGCGATCCTTTCTTAGTGTTCAATTGGAAGCAACAAGGAAAGTTGCATACCGTCGAAACACATATAATCGGTAGTTATAACCTAGATAATGTATTGGCCGCCGTCGCCGTAGGCCGCTTCTTCAAGATCCCGGCAGAGCGTATCAGCCGTGCTATCGCCGCTTACGAGCCTACCAATAACCGTTCTCAGTTCAAGAAAACCGATAATAACGAATTGATTATCGATGCTTACAACGCAAATCCGAGTAGCATGAAAGTAGCTCTGGACAATTTCATCACCATGCCCGTACAGCCTAAAGCTATCATCCTTGGAGATATGCGCGAGCTTGGACCAACTAGCGACGAATTACACGCGGAGGTTGTCGCACAGATCAAGAAAGGCCAGTTCGACAAGGTGTTCCTCTGCGGCGAGCATTTCTCCAAGGTAGGCAAAGAGTTCTCCCCCTTCGCTACCACGGAGGCAATGGTGGAAGAGCTTCGGAAACAGCCGTTAAAGGGCTATCATATCTTGATCAAAGGCTCTCATAGCATGGGGCTGGAGAAACTAGCGGATATCCTATAAGCTATCATCGAACAAGACGGTTTTCAACTTCTGGTACAAGAAGGAGAGAATCAATAAGATAACTCCCAAGATTATAAAGACGACCACCTTCCCGATCGTAGGCAAGAGCCACAGATCCACCATCACCAACTTTAGCAATACGATCGAGAAGGTGGCCAAACTAATCATCCGGACAACTTTCAGATGCAATCGCATTCCCACCGCCATTTGCATAAAACCGGCAAGACTCAACGAGATAGAGAAACCTGCGCTTAATTCATCCGGCAAGCCCAACTGATTCAACAAATTATTCGTTCCCACGGCCAGTAATATCGTAGACAGCAAACAAATATATAAGGTCATCCCATGCGTACGCTTTTCTCTTGCGTCGAATGCCTTATAATAGTACCGTCCCAAGACAAAAATATGCCCCCCGATTAAAAGCAAGGAAACCCATAGCAGGAACCGGGGAATAAAGAGATCATCATACCCGACCCACAAAGACATTCCTCCGAACAGGGATAAAGATAGCCCCAAGAGTAGTCCATATCCCCCCGCATTTCTTGACACAGGCAAATAGCTTTTCCCTAATAAAACATTCGCAGCAAATAAAACCGCCACCGTAAATGTCTCGATATAGCTAAAGGACACGATCGAAGGATCTACATATGAATAGAAATCGAAAACAAAGGCTATATATAATACGACACATCCCGTCAAGAGAGGCCCTTTCGTCGAGATCCTTGTCGGACGTACCAACCAAGCGTCTACCCAATACGATAACCCCGTAAAAATACCGGTAGCGAACAAGCCATTTATAAATAGGGAAGAATCTCCGTACCGAGCCTTCATACATCCGTGGAAGACATCCATTCCGTAAGAGCCCAGCGTCAAGACCGGAAGTACCCAAACGAATATCTCGTAAACCCGCAGACGGAAACGACTATAGAACCAGAGAATAATCATTACCTCTGAAGCCCAAAACAAGGTAATAAAGGTCCCTTCCAGTTGGATCGGGATCGTCACCGATACGAACGTAAGAGCGATACCCAATAACGTATGCATCAAGAAAGTGAAAGGTTCCCCTTTCCGTTTGATCCAAAAGAAAAGAGCGAAGTTAATAGCCGCAACAAAAAGGGTTACCAGACCTTTGTAATTCTGCTCAAGCTCCATATTCTGCAGGAGACAAAGGGCAAAGAACAGGAATACGAAATTGTTCAATCCGATCACTCCTAATAAATATTGATTGATCCCCCGGATATTGATTCGCACGATGGAAGCGACCGATAATAAGAAGATCAAATAGAAGGCGATAGAGAAAATAAGTAAATGCGTTAATTGGACACTTCCCATCAAATCCAGATCCGCAGCATACGTATAACCCGCAAAGACGATCCAAGTCAAGGCAAAACAAATTACAGGCAATTCCCCCCACTTCTTATAGATAGATAGCCCGAACATCCCTAGGTCCAAGATCATGACATAAGTAAACAGCACCCAATAACTTCCATCCCCGCTGCCCACTAAGAATGGAGCGATAAATCCACCCACCAAAGCGATAATCGCCAGTTCCCTACGATTATAGAGTATAGATAAAGACGACATAAACCCGGTAAACAATACAAGCAAGATAAAAGCGACCGTTTGGCTGAACAGCCCGTAATAATGATAGGCGATCGCCACCGTTACATAAAAGATCGCAAAAGCGCCTCCCGCCAGCAAAGAGCTAAAGGTACGATAGGAATCCCTTCAAACGCCAAGCCACGAATAGAAGTAATCCGCCCATCCCAAAGCCAAGGATCGTACGCAAGGTCTCGTTTATCCATTCCTTATCTATCGCATACTTCACGAAAAGACCCATACCCAAGACGAGTATCAGGATACCGATTTTACCGAATAAATTCTCACCGATATATTTCTCATAATTGACAGGCTTCCGCACCTTCTGGGGTTGAAGATTTCTCGCAGGTTCGACAATCGCCTTTACAGGTTCAGGTTGTACGAAAACTTCCGGCTCTTTCAAGGTCTCAGGCTCCGGTTCCTTTATCTCGTCCGCAACTTCCGAACTATTCTCCAAACGTCTACGCAAGGCAGCGATCTCTTTCGATAATTCCTCCGTCTTCTCCTGTGATTTGGATATCTTATTACGCAAGTTTATCCAAATCATGATCAGTAATAGAAGTATCAGTAAGGTATATTCCATAAACTCTAAAATTATAAGCTTGCCGCAATATACGCATTTATTTATATAAAAGCTTTCCGAACCATAAAAAAGTCCCGACGATACGAATATCGCCGGGAGCAATTTTTTATCCGGTTTCCTTCCTCACGGAAATACTATCGGAAGAACTTTTTTACTTTAGTATTAACCACACGTTCCCCCATCACGGGATACTTTGCTGTGTGGAAATTATTTAATTAAATATATTTAGATAGAGACGGGACGTGCCCGCCTCTACTGTATCATTTCGAATAAAATAATTATTTAACAACCACCTTAACAGCAGCCTCACCCTCTACAGCTACAGCTACGATACCAGCAGGTACGGCGATTGTAGCGTTATCAGATGAAAGAACTGTCTCAGCAACCACCTTACCTAAGATGTTAGAGATAACAACAGACTTGCCAGCGGCACCTTGGA
>ENA-OQJN01000484-OQJN01000484.1-human-gut-metagenome-genome-assembly--contig:-NODE-484-length-16366-cov-2.744073_pt1 | contig 16366 bp, 21 predicted proteins | sample MGYA00242610_ERZ504777 | MGnify/ENA primary metagenome ERZ504777 (study PRJEB26092, sample SAMD00036350) | human gut metagenome | host: Homo sapiens | study: EMG produced TPA metagenomics assembly of... | reverse complement strand
ACATTAGATTTCTCCATCTCCATTACGCAATACACTGATTCTGTCGTTCTTGAATGCTTCCATTCTCCATCTGCACATTACTTACTCCGGTATAGATGAGTACATGTTTTCCATCTTTTTCCGTTGCACTTCCTGAAAAACATCCTCGTTTGTCATATTCCTGATCCGGAGCAAGTACTGATGGCATATTCTTCCAATGAATCATATCATCTGAAACACTGTGTCCCCAGTGCATTGGTCCCCACTCCGTTGTATACGGATGATATTGATAAAAAAGATGAATCTGTCCCTGATACCAGGAAAATCCATTTGGATCATTGATCCATCCCACTGGAGCAGCTACATGAAATGCCGGTTTTTCTTCTACCGGAATTTTCTCTTGTTCTGTTTTTTCATATTCATTGGCTTTCTTTAATTCAATACTCATAATGTCTCCTATTCTTTCCCCTGTTCACTCTTCAAGGATTCCTGATACTTGTCAAAATACTTCTGCTTGATTGCAAGATAATCAGACAATCCATATTGTTCCATTTTCTTTAAATAGCTGTCCCACTCTTTTTCAATTCCGCCATTTAATATCCAATCTGCTTTTTTCTGTTCTGCATATTTTCTGATATCTGTATCGTATTGAGTCACTTTGTTTGTGTCTTCAATACTCATAAATACATTTGGATATACATATTTACTGTGCATATCTTCCAAATAGGTTTCATGCATATTGTCCAGACGCCATTTTGCATCCGCAGGCTGTGTCACATAAACATCGTAATATTCATTTAATACTGCTAACGGTCCATTCACTGACTGAGCTTCTCTGACTTCTACCGGAGACTCATTTCCAAGATCCATATGCTTTAACATTTTCTCTCCATCCTTGTTCGTTCCCATCTCGAAAATATTAAAGGAATCTTTTTCTCCATATGTTCCCCAATTGTTCTGTGGAGATTGTAAAAGGCGCATACATCTGATCAATCCACGCCGCTGCCAGTGCTGTGTTTTTACAGCTGGTTGTCAGCACGCAGCGTCCTCTGTCAAATCCACTTGTCTCACTGTTATTCTGTCTGGTGATATTCACCAGACCATTCGGACCAGCCAATGCCGGAAGCATCACATAATCCTCATAATTATCAATATTCGAAATATCCCATGTAAAACACAGACCATAACGGTGGCTTTTCCCTTTCGCCACATAAGTAGACCATTCCTGTGTAAAAGCTTCCGGATCAACCAATTTCTGCTCTACCAGTTCATGCAGCCACTGAATACCTTCTTTATAGCCTTCCTGTACAGTGGTATAAATAACCTTGCCTTCATCTGTCACTGCAAAGTGATCCCCAGTGTCTCCGTATCCCTCACCAAATCCATTGATCAAAATTGCAGGATCCTGATCTCCATTGTTGATGATAAAGGACATCGGTATCACATCTCCCTCTATGTCAAATTCTGACTTTAGTTCTTCCGCATGATCCCGGAACGCAATTAATACCTTTTCCAGTTCTTCTGTTGTTTCAGGTACTTTCAATCCAAGAAAATCCAGCCATTTTTTATTGATATACGGAATATTCCCAATCGCCTGAATTGCTTCTTTCCCTTCCCCCAGCTGTTCGATCCAGGGGAAAGAATAGATATGTCCGTCCGGAGCTGTACACATTGTTCTGTATTCCGGATATTTTTCAAAAATAGCCTTCAGATTCGGCATATATTTATCAATCAAATGCTCTACCGGAATAATAATCCCCTGTTTTGCATAACGAAGGAGATCATAATCATTCATTCCCGCATTAAAGAGCCCATCCGGCAGATTTCCAAACTGTGCCAGTGCCTAGATTTTTCTTATCCGCAAACTGATCTGCCACAAAGCAGGTCCAGTCAATATGTACATTCGTCTGTTTTTCCAACCGTTTGAAGATTGTTCGCTCGTTCGGCTCCTGTGTAGATGTTGCAGGAGCACTGGTGATAAATGATAATTCTGCTTTTTCTTTCAGAGGAAACTCCACGTCTTCGACTGGTGTATCCGGATTGATCTCTGCCTCCATCCTTTCTTTGCTTCCACATCCCGTCATTGAAAATACAAGCACAAGAGAAAGGCTTGCCGCAATAATCGATTTGATTCTTTTTTTCATAGCTGCACCTCCTAACCATCTAACCTTTTACTGAACCGACCATGATTCCCTTATCGAAATATTTCTGGAAAAACGGATACATGATCAAAAGCGGCAGACTGGATACAACAATCGTCGCATATTTCAGTAATTCTGCTACTTTTGCCATTTCTGCTGTACTCTGGATATCCGCAATCATACCTGGCTGTGGCGTATTTTGTACCAAAATCGAACGTAGTACAAGCTGCAATGGCTGTAAATTGGCATCATTCAGATAGATCATTGCATCAAAATAGCTGTTCCACATTCCCACAAAAGACCAGAGTGCCAAAACTGCAATGATTGGTTTACACACCGGAAGCATAATCCGGAAAAAGTGCTGGATTTCATTTGCTCCGTCAATAGCTGACGCTTCTCGAAGCTCTTTTGGAATGGACTGATAATATGTTCTCGCCAAAATCATATTCCATACATTAAAGGCTCCCGGAAGCAAAATTGCCCAGACCGTATTTACCATATGGAGCTGATTTACCAGAATAAAATGTAGGTATCAGACCGCCGCCAAAAAACATGGTGATGATAAAAACAGTATTAAAAAACTTTCTTCCCACAAATTCTTTTTTAGACATTGGATACGCTGCCAATAAAGTTACAAAAACTGAAATTACAGTAAATGCTGTTGAATAAAAGAACGAATTCAAAAATCCTCTCCATATCATTTCATTTTCAAGCACTCTTCTATATGCATCCAGTGTCCAGTCTTTAAAATTGAAACTGATTCCCTGGCTGTTCAATACATTCGGATCCATAAAAGAAGCAACCACAACATAGACCAGCGGAATGAGTATCGCAAGTACAAAAATCCCCAGAACCGCATAGCCAAACCCTAAAAGCACTTTATCCGAAGTGCTAAGTTTCATTTTTCTTCTTGTTTCCATCTTCGTACCTCCTAAAGACCTTCCCGTCATTGAGTTTCTTTACAATCCAGTTTACTGCGATTAGAAGGATTACATTAATAATCGAATTGAACAATCCCACTGCTGTCGAATATCCATAATCTCCATTTAACAGACCGATTCGATATACATAAGTAGAGAGGATCTCAGATGCTGGAAGATTCATATCTGTCTGCAACGCAAATGCCTTTTCAAATCCAATGCTCATAATATTTCCTGCCTGCAAAATAAACTGGATGACAATAATATTTTTTGATTGCCGGAAGTTCTACATACCAAATCTGCTGTAAAATATTTGCACCATCTACAATTGCTGCCTCTTCCAGATCTTTGCTCGCATTTGACAGCGCTGCAGTATACATGATCGATGCCCATCCTGCTGTCTGCCAGATTCCGCTGGCGATATAGATTGTACGAAACGATTCCGGCATTGTCATCCAATTGGTATCAATCCCCAACACCTGATTGATTGGTCCTACCGGGAGAAAGAAAACATACGGATCATACCACAGAGAACGATTACGGAAATAAAATTCGGTGCATAGATCAGTAACTGAATCTTCTTTCGAATTCCTGCTTTTCTAATGCGGTTTAAAAGTAATGCAAGAATAATCGGTACCGGAAAGCCCCATAGTAATCCATATGCACTCAGCTTCAACGTGTTCATCAGATAATTCATAAAATCTGGTGATGACAAAAAACGCTGAAAATATTCCAACCCTACCCATTCACTTCCAAACACACCGTCAATCACATTATAATCCTCAAATGCGATCAGCACTCCACTCATTGGAATGTACTTGAAAATAATCGTCAAAAGAAGTGCCGGCATTAGAAAGAATAAGTATAACTGCCAGTTTTTTCTGACATACTGTAGCTTTTGTTTTGCTGTCTGCTTCACCGGAACCGCTTTCTTGTTTGTAAATGTCCTCATTTCTTTTTCCTCCCTGCTTCTTTTTAATAAACCGGTTATGCAACCGGTAAAGTAACCGGTTACTTTTAATTCGATATTACACCAGATTCTCTAACATGTCAACATATTTTCATAAATACACGTTCTCTGTTCACCAAATTTTAGTCTTATTGCATAACCGGTTCCGTAACCAGTTATTTCTTAATTGCTTTTTTCTGCTGTTCTTGCTATACTGAAAGTAATTTACAGAAAACAGGAGTTGTTATATTATGGGCAAAAAGAAGTAACCTTTGCAGATATTGCAAAATATACGAACTTTTCCAAAACTACGATTTCAAGATATTTTAATAGTCCAGATTCTCTTACTTTAGAAAATCAGGAAAAAATCGCAAAGGCTCTGGATGATCTTGGATATCAGGAAAATAAGCTTGCTAAAGTTCTGGCAAATGGGAAAAGCGAATTTATAGGAATCATTATTCCCAATCTATATCTGCACTACTATTCTGAGATGTTGAATCAGCTTTTGTCCAGCTACAGTGACTACCACTACAAATTCCTTGTATTCGTAAGCAGTGACAAAAAGGAACTGGAACAACAGTACCTGGATGAATTGATGGCTTATAAAATTGAAGGTCTGATTATATTGAGCCATACTTTTTCTTCCGAGGAGCTTGCTTCCTATCACATTCCAATCGTCGCAATTGAACGGGAAGCTGAGCATATCTGTAGCGTAGACACAGACAACTATATGGGAGCTGTACAGGCAACCAATCTGCTGATTCGCAATCAATGTGATGTACTGATTCATGTAAATGTTCCTGTACCTGAACACGTGCCTGCCTATAACCGTATCCGAGGATTTGAAGATACTTGTAAGGAACATCACATTCCATATGAACTAATGCTTCAGGATCTTGGCTATACTTATGAAACTACTTATGTAGCGATCAGACAGGTTTTTCAAAAAATAGACAGCACCTATTCTGGAAAGAAAAAAGGAGTCTTTCTTTCAAATGATACTTACGCAAATATATTTTTGAACCTGCTTTTCCAAAAATATGGAAAATTACCGGAAGATTACCAAATCGTAGGCTTTGATAATTCTCCAATTGCCAACGAAGCAATTCTCCCAATTACTACGATTGGCCAACAGATTGATAAAATCGCAAAAACCGCAATGGAGCTTTTGATTTTGCAAATGGATGAGATGAAAAAAAGAAGACCTACTCCTTTAGAACATCCCATTCACAAACAAATCACTCCTGTTCTGATTCGCCGTGAGACTACAGATTCCTGATATTTATACCTGATCGGAGGAAGTCCGCCCGCTAAAGGCATAAGTTACGGGATACCCGAATAGGTAAAAACCATCAGTAAAAAGACAGAGCCTGGAATCACACCCTACTCTGTCCTTCATATATTTTATATCCGTTTTTCTGTTCTCTTTTTACTTCATAAAGTGCCTCATCTGCTTTTTCATAAAGTTTTTCAAAACTCTCTGTTTCCGCCTGTCCAAGTGCGATTCCTATTGAGGCACTGATCTGAATCCTTTGTCCGTCCTTTTCATAAGTATTGCATAGAGATTCATTCAACTTCTTTGCCATCCGATGAACCGCTTCTATCCGGTCAATCCTTCGAATCAGCAGCACAAATTCATCTCCGCCAAGACGTCCTACAATATCTTCTTTTCGAAAACATTGATCAAGAATCTTTGCTGTGTTTTGCAATACCTGATCCCCTGTTCCATGCCCCAGAAAATCATTGATTTCCTTAAAATGATCCAGATCCAGAATGAAAAATGCGTCCACTCCCTGTTTATTTTTAATCTTCTTTCAGTGCTTTTTCAATATTCTGTATCAAGCCTTCCCGATTGTACACTCCTGTCAGAAAGTCTCTTTGCGATGCCTTTTGGATTTTATTGATATTTTTTAAGTGATGTTCTATTTCCGCCTCTTTTTCCTTTTGTTCATCGTAATTTTCCAGTACACCGATAATCTTTTTATTTTTTTCCTTTCCATTTATAATTGTTCTGCTACGGATCCATCCTCTTTTTCCACCATATTGGACCGGCAATACTACAGGCTCACATTCCTTTTCTTACATAATGCTAAAATACAGCTTTTCGTATTGTGTCAGCCCTTCTTCACAAATATAACCCGCTTTGACCATTTCACTCGGATGAATCCGATCCAGAGAATAATGTTTTTCACACTCGTTTTCCATATCCCCATACAGTAAAATTCGTTTCTGTTTCATATCCACAAATTCCTGCTGAAATGTCATATGATACACCCTGAGCTGAAACCAGATAAACGCAATCATGTTCAGACTCACTGTCAGAATCATGATAAAAATCACTGTAAAAAAGCAGTTCCCTCCTCTGTCCCTTTAACATCCCTTTTTTCATTCTCATTTCTCCTTCTGAAAATTGCTGTCCATGATTCCTAAAACACATGAAACATAATATTATATTCCTGATTCCTCCCGATAATGACAAGCTCTCATCTATTTTCTTCTTTTTTATCATTCTTGCTTTTTTTATTTGTTTTGTATATGATAGAGATAACTTTTATTGGACTGATTTAAATTTATTTTCACAAAGGAGACATGTATGAGCAACCGACATTATCTGATCAATTCAGAAGATCTTCAAAATCTGAATGCCAAATTACTTTCCATTGCTTTCTCCAAAGACGAAGGTGACTGGAAAAGTATTATGCATACACATCATTTTACGGAACTCTTATTTGTAGTCAGTGGAGAAGGCAGCTTTTCTTTTAACCAGGAGCAATCGCCTCTACGCCGGGGAGATCTGGTCATCATCCCGCCTTACACAGAACATACCGAACGTTCCTCTCAAAATCATCCGCTGGAATATTATGTGCTCGGAATTGATGGAATTTCATTCCTGTCCCAAAAAGACAGAGAATGCGCACAGGTATTCTGCAATTTTGAGCATGATCCCAGTATTCATGAACTGTTCCGCCAGATGCTCTACGAAATCCGGACCGCACAATACGGTTCTCAGACCATCTGCCAGCATCTGCTTGAGATTCTGATTCTGAAGATCATACGATCCCAACAGCTCATTCCCGTATCGATCAACTCGATCCGAATGACAAAGGAATGTGCCCAGATCAAAGAATACCTGGACTCAAACTATGCAGAACACATTACGCTGGACACGCTGACCGGTTTGACACATATGAACAAATATTATATGGTGCACTCTTTTACAAAATATGCCGGACTCTCCCCAATTCAGTATCTGAATCAGACGCGTCTGAAGCGTGCACAGCATTTGCTGAAAAATACCAACTATTCGATTTCTGATATTGCGTCCTCCACCGGATTTTCTTCCCAGTCCTATTTTACACAGATTTTTCCGGAAGAATTTTAATATGACACCGGTGAAATACCGGCAGGAACATGCAAAGAATTAAATTTTATACCTGAATACCCGGATAGGTACACAAAAAGGAACGCTCTCACAGAACTTTCTATGATCGCGTTCCTTTTTCTTTTATCAATCTCTAAATCTCATACCACTTAATTTCATTTGCTTCCATATCCAGATCAAAGCAACTTCCGTCTCCGCGGTAGACAGTTGTTCTCTGTGGCTCATAAGTGTTATTCACTACACAGTATTTTCCATTCTTCACATACGCATGTACTTCTACATTGTAGTTTGTACTGAACCACTTATGCAGATCTTCTTCATCATGAGAAGACCAGATGATGGAACGATATAACAGTCTGCTGTTTTCGAAACTATATGGAAGTCCGCTGATGTAAACGCAGCGTCCCTGTCCAAACTCATTGACTGCAAGCTGTACTTCTTTGTCAATCTGTTTGACGATCGTTGTACCGTCCAGTGCAAAGATGCTCTTTTTGCCTTCTCCGAAGTCGATCTCCCCTTTACAGTCTTCTGTGATGAAGTGCTCATGCTCTTCCCAGTTATATTTATCCATGTTCAGTGTAAATCCTGTCTCTTTTTCTACACCCATCACCGTTGCAAGCTGGAAGAAATGACCTTCATACTGATGAGCAGCCGGCTCTCCGACTCCGATAAATCCGCCGCCGTTGTAAACAAATTTCTTGATCGCTGTGACGATCGTCTCATCAGTCCAGTTGTCTCCGCCTGTGTATGCAGTATCTGCATCACCAATATTCAGTACCACATCAATGTCATCTAAAATTGCCGGATTCTCACGGATATCATCAAAGCTGATAAATCTGACATCAAACGGAGCACCGCTGAGCGCTTCGATTACACCTGCATAAGAGTAGTTCTGTTTGTAGTAGATCGCATGATGCACCATATGATTTCCCCATGCACGCATCTTGCCCCAGCAGTTTAATACTGCGACCTTCTTGATGCAGTATGGCGTCGTTCCTTTGATATTTGTATACAGAGTACGGAATTCGTTGCAGACACTCTCTACATAATCGATAAAATTCCGGGAACTCCATCGCCAGTTTTAAGTATCCGCCGTATCCGATACGGTCAATCGGTTTTCTTAAAATCGCACGTCTTGCCGTTACCCAGTTGACTTTTGCTTCCTTGACCGGATCTCCTCCTTCATGGAACGTATCCGGGAAGAAGTATGGCAAGAATCTTCCTTCTGTATATTTCACCCCGTCAATATCACTGATCAGACGCAGCGTCGCACCGTTTCCAACACTTCCTACGACTGCATCCAGACCGATGGTCTTGAACTCATCCATAAACGGTTCCATTCCGATCCAGTGATCTCCAAGGAACATCATGGCTTCTTTTCCACATTCATGTGTGATATCCACCATCTCTTTTGCAAGCTTGGCAACCTCTCTTCTCTGGAATGCCTGAAAATCCTTAAATTCTTTGGATGGAATCCGATACGTATTGTTCATATATCCCTGATCGATAATAAATTCCGGACGGAACTTATATCCGACCTCCTGCTCAAACTGCTCCAGAATATATGGACTTACCGATGCAGAATATCCATACCAGTCTACATAACGCTCTCTCGCCAGTTCATCAAAAATCAGTGTAAACTGATGGAAAAATGTCGTATAACGGATCACGTCGATATGTGGATTGTCCTGAATATATTTTCTGAGACGCTCCATGGAATATTTGTGTGTCTTTGGCTGACGCACATCAAATGTGATCTGCTTTTCAAAGTCTGTCCATCCGTTTGTCACCGCATTGTACATATGTACCGGATCCCACATAATATAGGCAAGAAAACTTACTGTATAATCATGAAATGCCTTTGCACTGTGGATCGTCACATCCCCGCTCTCGCTGTCATAGCTCCACTGCTCTGTCGGAACTACTTCTCCCGTGGTACGGTCAATCACTTCCCACCATCTTGTGATATCATCATGGTCATTGACCTTCAGCATATCCGGATACAGATGGTTCATCAGATGAATGGATAACTCCTCTTCCACTGCTGTATAAAAAGGAGTCATAATATACATCTGCTGAATCTCTTCCGGATTTGCCTTTGCCCATGCGTTGTCTTTTCTGGTTGTATAATAAGTAGAATATACTTTTGCATCTACATTCTTTAATTCTTCTGGATAATCGGTTCCGTCACAGTCACGGATCGCATCTGCCCCCCAGCGCTTTACCAAATCCAGTGTTTCCGGCACAACGTCCACATCTGTAGGGATCGTAACCCTTCCGCTCGTACACTCTTTCAAAATGATTCTCCTCTCTCTTCTCTGTTATAGTCTACTTTGTATAAATCAAGAATAGAAGAAAACCCTGCTTTCGTCAATTTGCTTCTTGCTTTCATTTTTAGCATTCTTGCTGTTGTATTTTTTTCGTGTTGAAACTGATAATTTTATTCGAATTTTACATCCTCCCGCTCCAGAGAAATATAAATTTTCGTTCCCACTCCGACACGGGATTCCGCCCGGATGCTGTGTCCTAATTTCTGTATGATCGTCTTGCACAGGTACAGACCGATTCCCGTAGATTTCTGGTGCTCTCTTCCGTTATATCCGGTAAATCCACGCTCAAAAATACGCGGAAGATCTTCCGGGGCGATTCCAATTCCAGTATCCTCCACCACCAGTTCCGTGCCTTTTATATAAAGGGAAATGCTCCCTGCCTTCGGCGGGCGGACTTCGTCCGATGATGTGTATTTCAGGGCATTGGACAGTATCTGCTCGATCACGAACAGCAGCCACTTTTCATCGGTGAGCACCATCTGCCTGCTGTCCTGAAAATTCAAATGGATCTTTTTCAAAATGAAGATCTGGGAATATTTGCGAACTGCCTGCCGCATAATATCACCGATCGGATACCACTGGAATTTCAGGTCATTCCCCATATCCTCCATCCGCAGATAAGACAGTACCATTCCCACATATTCTTCCGTCTGAAAAATCTTCATTTTCATCTCATTTAGGAAATCCAGTGTCTCCTCTGCATGTTCCTCAAATTCCATTGCCTGTTCTTCAAAAGACTGGATCAGAAGATGCATAGCGGAAATCGGTGTCTTGATCTGATGCACCCACAGACTGTAATAGTCAGATGCATCCTTTTTGCTAAGGAGTACTTCGTTTTCCAGCATCTCTCTCCATGCAAAAATTGTCTCCGTGATTTCCTGATATTCTGCTTCAATCCGGCTCTTTGGATCCGGAAACTCTTTCAATTCATGCGGAAGTGCCGCAGACAGATCCAGCAGACTTTGATACCGCTTCCGATAAAACCAGAAATTCAGCGCTCCCACAAATAAAAGCCAGATTGCAGAGAGCTCTGCTCCATACTCGATCACATCAAAGGGAACTTCTTTTAACCAGAATAATATACAGAAAATCACAAGCATTACGGCATATACTCCGACAACCGGAAGTTTTTCTTTCAAATAAGAAATCAACAATCTCATTCTATCACGTACCCGATTCCTTTCTTTGTAGCAATAAAATCACAGATTCCAATACTTTCCAGTTTCTTTCTGAGTCTGGTCATATTTACAGTCAGTGTGTTGTCATCAATAAACTCATCACTCTCCCAGAGACGTTCCATGATCCGATCCCTTTTTACGATCTTTCCCGCATTCTCCATCAGGATCTGCAAGATTTTGAAATCATTTTTCGTCAGCTCCATACGCTCTCCGTGAAATGTCACTGCCGCATCGTTCAGATTTAAGATCACATCCCGATACTCCAACACATTTAACTGCCCGGTAAAAGAATACGCTCTCCTTAATAATGCCTGGATTTTTGCCGTCAGGACATTCAGATCAAACGGTTTTTCCACAAAGTCATCCCCTCCCATATTCATCGCCATCACAATATTCATATTATCATTTGCTGAAGATAAAAACAGAATCGGTACACTGGAAATCTGTCGGATCTGAGTACACCAGTGAAATCCATTATAAAACGGCAAAATAATATCCATGATCACAAGCTGCGGATCAAACGCTGTATACTCCTCCTGTACGCGTTTGAAATCCTGCACACATGCCACCTCATAATCCCACTTTTCCAGATGTTCCTTCATTTTATCCGCGATGACACGGTCATCTTCCACAATCAGTATTTTATACATCGTCTTCCCCTTTCACGCTCTTATATATAGAAATAATATCCTTGCTTTTGCTCACTGTCAACGACAAGAATGCTCACCTTTAGAAAGTCTTTAGAATTCTTAAGTTTATATATATTGACCGTATATATTATATTTTCTATAATATGCTCAAAAGATAGATATACGGTTTTCTTACCTATCAAATATACGAAAGGAAGGGATGGATTTTATGACATTTACACTCAACACACCCATGTTTGATTTTCTTGTTCTTTCTATTATCGCCGAGGGTGATGCCTATGGATATCAGATCAGCCAGATCATCAAACGAGTATCTGATACCAAAGATTCTGCCCTGTATCCGATTTTAAAGAAATTACAGGAAAACGGCTATGTAGAGACCTATGACCAGCAGTTTCAGGGACGGAACCGCAAATATTATAAGATTACACAAAGCGGAAAGATCCGGCAGGAACACCTAAAAAGGAATGGAAAGAGTACATTACGATCATTGACGATATTGTAAATGGAGGAATGGGAAATGACTAAGAAAGAGTATATGAAAAACTTGCATACCAGCTTCGTCGTCTTCCTAAAGAGGATTTCGATAAAGCAATGGACTACTTTGAAGAATATTTTGAAGATGCAGGCATCGAAAACGAGCAAAAAGCCATCGAGGACCTGGGCGCTCCGGAAGAAGCGGCTTCCGCACTGATTCTGGATCTGGCACAGGAAAATGCTGTCAAACCGCCAAAACAATGAAACGGCGCTTTTCCGCTTTATGGATCGCTATTCTGGCACTTTTTGCTGCCCCGATCGCCCTGCCTCTGGCACTTGGGATTCTGGCCGTGATCGGAGCTGTCATTCTGGGAATCCTGGCAGTCGTTGGCGGTATCTTAATTTCCGCACTTGCCGCAATAGCAGGAAGCGTACTCGGCATTATCGGAGGGATTGCAATTATCCCTCAGACCTTTGGCGGAGGACTGGTCACCATCGGTCTCTCTCTGATGCTGATCGGATGCGGCATTCTGGTGACATATTTCACCATATTACTGGCTCGCTGGGCAATCATCAAACTTGCCGGACTGCTCGGCAGACTTGTCAAAAAAGGAGGACGAAGACATGAAGAAAAGTAAAAAAATCATTCTGACAATTTCCGCAGTCACACTGACTGCCGGAGTCCTTTTAACTGGAATCGGATATATGAAGGGCGGTCGGTTTGGATTCGTCTTCTCTGACGGCAAATTTATCTCTGCTGACAGTATAGAAGAGGAGAAACAACCATTTATTCTGGAAAAAAAGAAGCTGGATTCTGTAAAAGACATTGACATTAACATTTTGTCCTATGCCGACATCCGGATTCTGCCGTCTGCAGACAACTCCTTTTACCTGGAGTATAATCTGCCCGGTGAATACCCAAAGCCGTCTTTCTCCTGTACAGACGGCAAGCTCACCCTGACTCAGGAGAACCGGGAGCCCATTGCCATCATAGGATTTGGTTTTCACGATTCCCAAAGCTCCGAACGCGAAGTGACACTGTACGTTCCCTCAAAAGCGGAATTAAACAGCTGCAAGCTCTACAGTGACTCCGGAAATATCCAGGCATCGGATCTTACTGCCTCCGTTTTTGGCATCGGATGTGACTATGGAGATGTCACACTTAAGAATATCAAAAGCAAGGAACAGCTTGCTCTGAATTTAAGTGCCGGACAGCTAAATGCTGATACACTCTCCGGAAAGACAGTCACGATTTACAATGACAGCGGGAACATTTCTCTGGATTCCTGCACTTCGGATGATCTTCATCTCGAAACGGACTACGGAGATATCCAGCTTGATAACGCTGCTGTGAAAAATGCATCCGACATGACTTTAGACTCCGGAACCCTCACGATCAAAAACAGTGCTCTGGGCGCTGCCAGGATCACCAATGATAGTGGAACTATTTCTCTGGCTCAAGTAACCGGAAAATCCCTGGAGGCAACTTCGGAATATGGGGATATTTCCCTGACAGATACCCAGCTTTCTGATAACGCTGTTTTAACTCTGGATTCCGGTAATCTTTCGGCGGATACCAGCAGCGTAAAAAAGATTTCTGTAAAAAATGACAGCGGCAGTATTTCTCTGAATCAATTTTCCAGTGAAAATGCGGACTTTATGTTATCCTATGGTGATCTGGATCTGATCGCAACAAAACTTGGCTCTCTTAGCTGCAAGAGCGAAAACGGAGATGTTGCCATACAACTGCCGGACAAATTTGATTCCTACGGATTTAATCTTCTTACAGAATACGGAGATATCTCACTCCCTTCCGGCAAGGCTGACGGCATTGTTTCTGATGAAGACGACTCCTCTGAGGTTTCCTACAGTGCAAATCCAGAGGCAAAAAATAAATTCAGGTAGAATGTGAAAGCGGAAATATCCAGATCCGTTAGCAGGAAAGACGACTGACTCCACTTTCTGAAAAAGTGGAGCCGCCGTCTTTTTTATTCCTTTGAAACCACATATAAGGAATAGAAAAATCCTTTCTTTTGCATCAACTCCTGAAATGTTCCCTTTTCGACAATTTCTCCTGCATGCATAACCAAAATCTCATCATACTGATACAACAGCTTTTCCTCTAGCCGGTGCGTTACAATAATCTCCGTCATTTCTTTCATTGATAAAACAGCATCAATCACTGCGTACGATGTTTGATTGTCCAATGCTGCGGTTGCTTCATCCAGTAATAACACCTGACTTCCTCTCAGCAATGCCCTTGCTATTGCAATGCGCTGTCTTTCCCCACCTGACAGCTTGTTCCCATTTTCTCCACAACTGTCATTTAATCCGCGTTTGTCTATCAATTCTCGCAAACCAGCCTGATCTGCTGCTTTTTCACTTTTTCCTCATCAAATTCTTTGAATAATGTGATATTATTTCGGATCGTATCACGAAATACAAATACCGATTGCTGCACTGGTGAAAATCCATCCATAATTGTATTGATCAGTGTTGATTTTCCTGCTCCGGAACTTCCCACAACTGCATACTTTTTTCCAATTTCAAACTCAAAGTTTAAATGATGAAGAACATTCTTGTTGCCGATACTGACACTGACATCCTTCAACGAAATTCCTTTTTTCAGCATTCCTATTTTGTTTTCCTTCATTTGCTCCTGATTGATCTGCACACTTACCAGCATTTTTTCAATCAACCCAATCGCGGCTTTTCGCTTTGCCAAAATAGACGGTATCCTCTCGATCGGGGAAATCACATAATTCATTAATTGAAGAAATACCAACACAATCCCCGGTGTAACACCATATCCTGAAACTGACATCCAGGCTCCGATCAGAAAAATTCCCAATCGCATCATTACACTTGCTGCTGTTCCCCACAAATTGATGCTTTCTTCTATGTAACGACTTTGATACTTCAGATGTTCCATTCTTTCATTTTCCCTGAAAAAATTCTTCTTCATTTCTTTTTCTGCCTGAAAGCTTTTGATAACAGGAAATCTCTGAAGAATGTCTCTTACAATACTCACAAACTCACCGTTTCCATCAGAAACTTTCCTTTCAGCCTCCGCCATTTTATTTGCAATCGGAAACGATGCTGCAATCGGCAGAACAGACAGTATCAACCCAAATACCGTCAGTATCGGACTATACCATAACATCAGCAGCAATGCTCCCACAAAACTGACCGTCAGATCAATCATTTCCAGAACACTGTCAAAATAATACATTTCTATCATTTTTGCATCATTTGTATACATGGAAAGATACTGGCTGGTATTTTCTTTGCGAAAGGACGAAAGATTTTTTATCAATCATTTTACAAAATATCTTTTGTTTATAACACAACATCGCCTGATATAAATATTTTGGTCGTGCCACTCGATAAATCACGTACGCCGCTATAAATATCAAAAATGTTATCATTGCAATTATACCAACCTGCAAAATCGTCATTGAGCTGTCTCCTGATACAATGTCAATGATCGTCTGCAGCAGCCATGAAATCACAATATTATAAATACTTAAAATCAACATCGCAATTCCTGCCATCACAAGCCATTTTCTGCTTTGACAAACAATTTCTTTCAAATACCGTTTACGTATTCTCTGAATCTCAATTTCTTTTTTCATTCTCTGCTCCTTCTATTTGCACTGTCTTTGTCGCCACAGCCTCCCGAAAAGCCTGATCATGCTCGACCAGAAGCATCGTCGGGGAGAATTCCCGGATCAGCTGTTCAATCTGCATCCTGGAATACAGATCCACAAAATTCAGCGGTTCATCCCACACATATAAGTGTGCCTGTTCGCAGAGACTTTTTGCGATCAGCACCTTTTTCTTCTGACCACCGGAAAAATCCTGTATTTCCTTTTCAAACTGAATCCTCTCAAAATCCAGTTTCCGCAGGATTGCTTTGAATAAAGCTTCCTCGATCTGGTTCTTTTTCGCAAAATCAGAAAGTGTCCCCTGCAAATGTGACGCATCCTGTGGTACATAAGAAATGACAAGTCCAGATCCCATCGTGATCGTCCCTGTATGCTCCAAAGCTTCTCCCACCACGAATTTGAGCAGACTGCTTTTGCCGCTTCCATTGCTTCCTTCTAATACCACCCGCTCTCCACGACGGATAGAAAAGGACACCGGACAGCTGACCGGATTTCCCCCATAACAAACTGCCGCATCCAAAAACGTAACCAGTGTATCCGAACGGTATTGCAACGGAAGCAGTTTTGTTGTGGTCAAGCATTTTTGTAACACTTATGGCTAATAAAATCGGTGGATTGCAGTTTGGAATCTATCGGAACTGTCAGATTTCATCAAGGGTGTTTCACACCGCTGTCGCAGCTTTGCCCTTGAC
>ENA-OQJN01000481-OQJN01000481.1-human-gut-metagenome-genome-assembly--contig:-NODE-481-length-16435-cov-3.538631_pt1 | contig 16435 bp, 16 predicted proteins | sample MGYA00242610_ERZ504777 | MGnify/ENA primary metagenome ERZ504777 (study PRJEB26092, sample SAMD00036350) | human gut metagenome | host: Homo sapiens | study: EMG produced TPA metagenomics assembly of... | reverse complement strand
GGGAAGCTTTACGGGATTATAAAGCTCACCGTGCGGAGGCCGCATGGTGGCTTTTTTTATGGCAATCGTATTTTCTATATAGGAGGATTTTATAATGGATTACACAACACAAATGGATGCGGCCGCAAGGGTATCGTAACGCCGCAGATGAAGGTCGTCGCTGAAAAGGAAAAGATGGCCATGGAAAAATTGATGGCTCTCGTCGCCAGCGGCAAGGTCGCCATTCCGGCCAATAAGATGCACGAAAGCCTGTCGGCAGAAGCCGTCGGCCAGGACTGCCGCACCAAGATCAACGTCAACTTAGGCGTGTCTCCGGAACACAATAACCATGAAGAAGAACTGCAGAAGGTGCAGAATGCCATCGATATGAAGGCTGAAGCCATCATGGACTTGTCCAACTTCGGCAAGACCCGCGACTTCCGCCGTAAATTAGTCAAGATGTCGACGGCCATGATTGGGACCGTCCCCATGTACGATGCCGTTGGCATGCTCGATAAAGATTTGAAAGACATCAGCGTCGATGAATTTTTCTCCGTCGTCGAACAGCACGCCGAAGACGGTGTCGATTTCATGACCATCCACTGCGGCATGAACCGCAAGACGGCACAGCGCATAAAAGACAATCCGCGCCTGACCAACATCGTCTCCCGCGGCGGCTCCCTGCTCTTTGCCTGGATGGAAATGAACGACCAGGAAAATCCTTTCTATGAATACTACGATCGCCTCCTCGATATCTGTGAAAAATACGACGTCACCTTGAGCCTCGGCGACGCCTGCCGTCCGGGCTGTACCCATGATGCCACCGATGCCGCTCAGATTGAAGAACTCATTACCCTCGGCGAATTGACGAAACGGGCTTGGGACCACAACGTTCAGGTCATGATCGAAGGCCCGGGCCACATGGTACTCAATGAAATCGCAGCCAACATGAAGCTTGAAAAACGCCTCTGCCACGGCGCTCCTTTCTATGTCCTCGGGCCCTTAGTCACCGATATCGCTCCGGGCTATGACCACATCACCAGTGCCATTGGCGGTGCCATTGCCGCATCGAGCGGTGCCGACTTCCTGTGCTACGTTACGCCGGCGGAACACCTGCGCCTGCCGACCGTTGAAGACGTAAAAGAAGGCATCATCGCGGCCCGCATCGCAGCCCATGCAGCTGACCTCGTTAAAGGAATCCCCGGCGCTCAGGAATGGGACGATGCCATGAGCAAGGCCCGCGTCGAAGTCGATTTCGACACCATGATCGCCTTGTCCATCGACCCGGAAAATCCCGCCGTTACTATGAATCGAGCAAGCCCGAATGCGAAGGGACCTGCACCATGTGCGGCAAGATGTGCCCGGCTCGTACGATGAAGCGCATCCTGGCCGGTGAAGACGTATCGATCCGCTAATTTCATAAATTTGCCCATCATAAAGGGACTGTTCGTGACCTGATGTCGCGACAGTCCCTTTTGTCATGCTGTATGTTATTAGCGCCAGACCAGTAACAAGGAGGCACCGAATTCCTTTTTGAATTGTTTGTTCAGTTGTTTCATTTCATAATCGGCAGCACTGTACGTCGAGTCGGGCTTGGTCGACAAGATGACGACGGCGACGTTTTCCGCCATGGTGACGTCGACATCAGTGACGATTTGTTCGTACGTCAGATCTGAAGCTTCGGCCAAAGCCAAGATGGTCGACAGCTTGCGGATCATGACCCAGTCTTCGGCAGAGGCCATGTGGTCGTAGCGGTAAGCCCGGAGGATCTTGCGGCTGATGCCGTGGTGGAAGCCGGCGATGAAGCCGGTCAGAATCTGTTCGATTTGCGTGAGCCCGTAAAGGGGAGCCTGGGAAATCATGAAGGCCGAATGGCGGGCGTGGTCGTAAAAGTTTATGATCTTTCCGACGTCGTGGAGCCGGGCCGCCGTCTGCAGCAGCAGCCGTTCGCGTTCACCGTAGCCGTGGAGGGGTTTTAGTTCGTCGAAGAGCTGGGTGGCAATGCGCGTGACCTGCTCATAGTGGCCCTTATTTAAAATGAAACCGTTAAGGGTGCCGATAAAGTTCTTGACGCTGAAGTCGAGGATGTCGTCGAACCGAGGCGAGGGCAGGTTACAGTACGAGGCATAGTATTCAAAGAATAAGCCTTCGCGCAGACCGCAGCCGCTGACGACCATTTCCGAACTGCCGGTCAGGTCGAAGATGGACTAGATGACGGCGGCGCCGGCAACGATGAGGTCCGAACGGTCGCTCGACAGGCCGGGGATCTTCTTGCGGTTGGCGCTGGAATGGGTCGAGAGGGTTTCGAAGATATTTTCAAAGTGATCGAGGGGCATGATGTAATTATGGAGTTTCGACAACTCGTAATTTGTAGCCCGCTGGTCCATTTTAGCGATGTTACGTGCCGTACCGCCGATTCCGATAATGGGCAGGTTGATATGGGGGAGCCATTCGACTTCGCTCATCTTTTTGCGGATATATTTCAGGCAGGCTGCAATCGCTTCTTCGTCGGGATTGCCCTGGGTATTGAATTTTTCCGTCAAGGTGACGGCGCCGATGGGCAGAGAGATGGAATGGATGTTCTCGCCGTCTTGGACCAAGGTCATTTTCGACACTGGCACCGCCTAAGTCAAAGAGAAGGAAGTCCTTCATGGCAATGGTATTGATGACGCCTAAATAACCGAGGTAGGCTTTCTCGTTCACCGGTGATGATGTTCATGGTGATGCCCGTTTTCGTCATTGACGCGCTTTAGGAATTCTTCACCGTTGCTGGCATTGCGGACGGCGGCCGTAGCGACGGCGCGACATTCTTTGATGCCGAGAACGGTCATGATATGTTTATAGACATGGAGACAAGTCAAGGCCCGCTGAATTCCATCTTCACTGAGTGCGCCGGTTTGGTTCAGGCCGTGCCCTAAGCGGATAGCTTCTTTTTCTTGATACAGCAGGGAATAGGACTGGTTGTCTGTGATTTGCATGACGACGAAGCGGATGGAGTTGGAGCCCAAGTCGATAATGGCTAATTTTTCCATGGTATACCTCATTTCTCTATATGTTTACCGGAATCGGTTATCCGTTCTATTATACTACAAATGAGTAAAAAAACGAAAAATCTTTTATACGGCCCTTTCCGCCATTTCTTGTCCGTACCATAAGGATATCGGATTTTTTTAGGAAATGGCCACCGTTTATAACGAAGCGTTTGCAACCGGGGCGATGCCGGTGGAAAAATGAGATAAATACAGGATAAACCGGGATTTTAATGCCGGCAGGGAAACCTTGAAAACAGATGTCATGACATGTCCTGTAACAGGGAACAGTGAAATAAAAATGTAAAATTTTAGGACGATTTTTTACAGAAATTATACATAACAGGCCGGACTTTCATGTATAATAGAAGTGGCCTCCGCTGAACAGCGGGGATATTGTTTAGAAAAGTGGGGAGAATAATGGAAAAACAGACCCGGAATGTTTTAGGCATCATCCATCTCGGCACGGTCAATATGACGATGAAAATCATCGCTTATTCATCGCTCGACGACATGGAGATCATCGAAAACGTAGCTCAAGAAGTAAAATATGGCGAAATGGTGTTTCAGAGCCGCCACGTCAGCTTTCAATCACTGAATGAAATTTGCCAGGTCTTACTGGGGTTCCGACAGCTGCTTCGCGACTATGATGTAAAGGACGTCCGCGTCTTATCGACGACAGCTATCAGTGAAGCCGATAATTTGATCAATGTTCTCGATCAGATTCGCATCCGTACGGGGTTCCACGTGGAAGTAACCCACATGACCAAGGAGATTTTCTATAAATTCTTTGGTCTTTATTATAATGTGCTGAAGGGAAAATTCAATTTTGCCGACAAGGCAGTCATGCTGCTCGACATCACGTCCGGCGGCGTCGGCCTGACAGGTTGGAAGAAAGACTGTTTATTGTTCCAGCAGAATATCAATATCGGATCCCTACGCATCTTGGAAAACTTCACGGAGAAGCAGCGCAATGAGCTGACCTTCCCGACGGCAGTCCGCGAATACATTTACGGCACCTTGTACCCCTTATGGAAGGGCGTCCAACAGTATGATATCAAATATATTGTCCTGTCCGGCCGCGGCGGCAGCCTCATCGCGCGGATCATGGGCAAAACCAGTGAGGAGGGCTTGTTCCTCATTACGGCCAAAGAACTGCGCCAGTTTATTTATTCTTTAAAGGGTGTTACGCCCTTTAAGCTCATGAAGCGCTTTGGCCTGTCGCAGAACCTGGCCAACGTCATCATGCCGACGATCCTCTTGTATTACGAACTGCTTCGATTGGTGGACATCGACATGCTGGTCGTCATGCCGACGACCTTTACCGAAGGCTATACGATGTACTATGTAGCCCAAAAGACGAAGCATCCTTATATGGAACAATTACAGGCCCTGCGCCTCGATATGATGCGCCGCATGGCAAATAAATACTTGTACGATTCCATTCATTCGACACGAATCGAAGGCTACTGCAACGTCCTCTTTGAGGCCCTGTACAAGTTCATCGGCCTTCGTTATGAAGCCAAGTATTTATTGCAGATGGCTGCGATTTTCCATGAAACGGGTAAATTTATCAATATCCGCAAACACAAACCTCTGTACGTACAATCTCATCGGAGAAACGGACATCTTTGGCCTGGCCGACGACGAAAAACAGATCCTGGCCGCCGTCTTGTACTACGCCTTCGATGGGACCCTGCAGGAGTCGTCTGTCGTCTATCACGAGCTGACGCCTCGTCAGAAAGTCATTACCGCAAAATTAACGGCTATTTTCCGACTGGCCGACTCTTTGGATAAGAGCCATTTAGGTAAAATCAGTGACCTTCGGGCCGAACTGGGCGAAGATGAATTGATCGTCTATTATACGGCCGATTCCGATATTTCCTTGGAACGCTGGACCTATATGAAGATGGCCGTCAACTTCTCCGAAGTCTTTGGCATTTCGACGAAATTAGTGAAAGGATAAGATAATTATGCCAGATTTTACAGATGCTCAATATTATTTAAATCGCGAATGCACGTGGATCAAATTCAACGAACGGGTTTTGCGCGAAGCCATCGTTCCTTCGAACCCTTTGTTGGAACAGCTGCAGTTCATTGCCATTGCGTCTTCGAACTTGGATGAATTCTTCATGATCCGCGTCGCCGGCGTCAAACACCTCGTCGAAAGCGGTGTCAAACATATCGATATTGCCGGCATGACTCCGCCGGAACAGTTCGATGCCATCCAGTCCATGGTCCACGAGCTCGTCGCCGACCAGTACCGCTATTACGATGGTATTCAGCAGAAATTGCAGGATCACGGCATTCATTTTATCGGCGTCGACGACCTCAACGAAGACCAGCACATGTGGCTCGACGAGTTCTTCGGCCGTGAAATCTATCCCGTCGTTACGCCCATGGCTGTCGACTCCAGCCATCCGTTCCCGTTCCTGTCCAGCCTCAACCTGGACCTGGCCGTCCTCCTTCGCCGCAAGCACGGCGACCCGTCGGTCAAGACGGCCATTTTGCCGGTGCCGTCGTCGGTCATCGACCGCATCATCGAAGTCCCGCAGAGCGTATCGCCCGTAGGCGAGCAGGCCGAAGGTCATCAGTTCCTCTTTTTGGAAGATATCATCGCTGCCTATGCGGACCGCTTCTTCCTCGGCTGTGATATCTTAGAAGTAGCGCCGTTCCGAATCACCCGCGACGCCGACCTTGCTATCGACGACGATGTAGAGGACCTTCTGGTCGAAGTCGAAAAGAGCCTGAAGAAACGCCGCAAGGGGCCGCCGTCCGCTTGGAACTGGCCGCTTCCTCGAGCCGCATGATCCGCGAACTCCTGCGCGATGAGCTGCAGCTTGAAGAACGGGATATCTACTATATCCCCGGACCGCTCGACTGCAAGGTGTTCTTCTCCTTTGTCGGCATCGAAGGCTTCGACGAGCTGCGCTATCCGCCGGTGAAGCCCCAGCCTTCGTCGGAACTGGCGGCTATGGGCAGTACCGATATCTGGTCGGCCATTGCCGAACGGGATATCATGGTGCACCATCCGTATGAAACCTTTGAAACGGTAGAATACTTCATTCACCAGGCCGCCATCGACCCGGACGTCCTGGCCATCAAACAGACCTTATACCGCGTCAGCAGCCAGTCGCCGATCATCGCAGCCCTGGCTCAGGCCGCTGAAAACGGCAAGCAGGTTACGGTCCTGATGGAAGTCAAGGCCCGCTTTGATGAAGAAAACAACATCCTCATGGCCCGCAAGCTGGAAAAAGCCGGCTGCCACGTCATTTATGGCATCATGGGCCTCAAAACGCACTCTAAAATCACCCTCGTCGTCCGCCGGGAAGAAGACGGCATCCGCCGCTACGTCCACTTGGCGACGGGCAACTATAACGGCAAGACGGCCCGCATCTATACCGACGTCGGTATCTTGACGTCCAATACTCTCATCGGTGTCGACGCCTCGGCTTTCTTTAACCTCTTGTCGGGCTACTCCGATCCTCCGGAATGGAATAAACTGGCCGTAGCGCCCCTGAACCTGCGGGAAACGATCTATCAGGAAATCGACCAGGAAATCGCCTGGGCTAAAGCCGGAAAGAAAGCCCTCATCGTGGCTAAGATGAACTCCCTCTTAGACAAAGAAGTCATCGCCAAACTGTATGGAGCCTCGGCAGCTGGCGTCAAGATCCGCCTTATCGTTCGCGGCATCTGCGTCCTTCGTCCGGGCCTTCCTGGTATCAGTGACAACATCGAAGTTCACAGCATCGTCGGCCGCTTCCTGGAACACAGCCGCTTATTCTACTTCTATAACGGCGGCAGTGAAGACGTCTTCATTTCCTCGGCAGACTGGATGCCGCGAAACCTCAATGAACGCGTCGAATTGATGACACCTGTCGAATTTGCGCCTCATAAAGAACAAATCAAGCACATCCTGAAACTGTATTTTGACGACAACGTCAAGGCCTACGCCATGAATCAGGATGGGTCGTACCGTTATCTGGCCGATGAACGGACGGGTAAAGCGGTTAACGCCCAGGATACGTGCCAGCGCGAAGCGGAAAAGCTGCCAGCGCACCGCAAGCGTAAAGTGCGGCAGCTGCGCAATATCGTCCTTCGCCCGCGTCCGACGGATCCGACGGAACAGGGAGACGACTAAATTGACAATGCCTGCGGCCTTTGCTAAAATGGTAGGAAACGTTTTAGGAGGCATGGCATGGACTGGAAAAAATTCAGTATACTGAGCTGGAAGCGAAAAGGGCCGATCACGCAGATGTATGCGACGATGATCGCCCTCTTGATCCTCGTTTCGCTGACCGGTTTCATCGATAAAGGCAAATCCGTAACCCTTGTCGCCGACGGGACGACCCGCCAGGTGTATACCCACGCCGTCAATGCCGAGGCCTTGCTGCGTGAGTATAACATCGACATGGGGGATAATGATGAAGTCACCTTGTCGACGCCGGAACTCGATGACGGCAGTTACGTCAAGGTGCGCCGCGCCATTCCCGTGACCCTCGTCTATCGGGGTCAGTCGCAGACCGTATATACGGCCAAGCGAAACACTCAGGAAGTCGCTGAACAATACGGCTATTCGAAGGAAAAATACCGCCCTTACGGCGATATTCAAAAGCCGCTGCAGGCAGGGCAACAGATCGTTATCGGCAACGTGTCGCGTAAGACGATCACCGAAGACGATGTCGTGCCCTATGCCGTAGAAAGCATCCCTGACGAATCCTTAGGGCAGGGAGAAGAACAAATCGTCCAAGAGGGCCAGAACGGCCGCAAGCGGGTTAAATTGAACATCGTCAGTGTCGACGGCCAGGTCGCCGATAAAGAAACGATTTCGACGGAGCTCATTTCAGAAATGCAGCCCATGGTCCGCAAAGTAGGCACCAAGGCCACGGTTGAAATCAACACCGGCTCCATTTCGCACTACCAAAAAGTCATCGCCATGGAAGCGACGGCGTATTTGCCAACTGATGGAGACGGTCTGGGCATTACCCGTATGGGGACTCGGGCCCGCTATGGCGTCGTCGCTGTCGATCCCAACGTCATTCCCTTAGGTTCGACGGTCTACATCCCCGGCTACGGCGTAGCCCGCGCCGAAGATACGGGCGGAGCCATCCTCGGCAACCGCATTGACCTCTGTATGGAAGATTACGATACGTGCATGGCCTTTGGCCGCCGCATGGTACCGGTCTATATTTTACATAATATATGCCAGGAAAGAGGCCTGCTGCGGCAGGTCTCTTTTTTGTGCTTTGGGCTGGGCGGAGCGCGGTATTTCACCTCTTGCCCTCGCTGTAGAGATGTGATATAATATTCAAGGTTTGAATACCAAGATTCAAAATACACACGCTTGGCGAGTCCAGCACTGTGCCCGTTTTCGTAAGAGACGGGTGAAGATGGGCGATGACCGGGCGGAGGAAAAAACAGGAGGAATCACACATTATGGCAGTAGTATCTATGAAACAATTATTGGAAGCCGGCGTTCATTTTGGTCACCAGACCCGCCGTTGGAACCCGAAGATGGCTCGTTTCATCTTCACCGAACGTAACGGTATCTACATCATCGACTTGCAGAAAACCGTTAAGAAAATGGACGAAGCTTACAATTTTGTCCGCGATTTGGCAGCTGAAGGCGGCAAAATCGTATTCGTAGGCACGAAAAAACAGGCTCAGGAATCGATCAAGAGCGAAGCAGAACGCTGCAACCAGTACTTCGTCAACGAACGTTGGCTCGGCGGTATGCTCACCAACTTCCAGACGATCGAAAAACGCGTAAAACGCTTGAAAACGTTGGAAAAACAGGCTGAAGATGGCACTTTCGAAGTATTGCCGAAGAAAGAAGTTACGCTCCTCAAACATGAAATGGAAAAACTTCAGAAATACCTCGGCGGTATTAAAGATATGAAAAAGCTCCCCGATGCTTTGTTCATCATCGACCCGAAAAAAGAAGAAATCGCTGTTGCTGAAGCTCGTAAACTCAACATCCCTATCATCGCTACGGTTGACACCAACTGCGATCCCGACGTTATCGACTATCCGATTCCGGCCAACGATGACGCTATCCGCGCCGTAAAACTCTTGACTGGCAAAATCGCTGACGCTGTCCTCGAAGGCAACCAGGGCAACCAGACCGAAGCCGGTGCAGCTGAAGAAACGACGGAAGAAGCAGCTGCAGAATAAGATTCACTTATTCTCAGAGAATTGAATGGTTATCTATAAAGGTAAGGAGCCTTCGCTTCTTACCTTTATTCAAACGGTATATTAAACTTATTTTTAGGAGGAATACTCATGGCTATTACAGCAGCAATGGTAAAAGAATTGAGAGAAAAAACAGGGGCAGGCATGATGGACTGCAAAAAAGCACTGACCGAAAGCAACGGCGATATGGAAAAAGCTGTCGACTTGCTTCGTGAACACGGCTTAGCTGCAGCTGCTAAAAAAGCAGACCGCATCGCTGCTGAAGGTTTGGTTTACTCTTACATCCATGGCAACGGCCGCATCGGTGTTCTCGTCGAAGTTAACTGCGAAACGGACTTCGTTGCTCAGACCGACAACTTCAAAGCACTCTGCAAAGATATTGCCATGCAGATCGCTGCTGCAAAACCGGCATACCTCAAACGTGAAGAAGTTCCGGCTGACGTTTTGGAACATGAAAAAGACGTTCTCCGCCAGCAGGCTCTGAACGAAGGCAAACCGGAAAAATCGTCGAAAAGATGATCGTCGGCCGTATCGAAAAATTCTACAAAGAAAATTGCCTCCTCGATCAGGAATTCATCAAAGATTCTGACAAAACGGTTCAGCAGGTTGTTACCGAAGCCGTCGCTAAGATCGGCGAAAAAATCGATATCCGCCGTTACACCCGTTATGAATTAGGTGAAGGCCTTGAAAACGGAATGATGATTTCGTTTCTGAAGTAATGGCACAAGCTAAATAAGATTCCATAAGAGAACACCCAACCCGTGTTCTCTTATTTTCTAATTGAACTATTTGCCAACATACAGAGGAGGCCCTTCTTTTATGGAACCGAAAAATATAATCGTATCGTATTGAAATTGAGCGGCGAAGCATTGGCCGGGAAACAAGGCTACGGCATCGACCCGGAAACGGTAGAAAAGATTGCCAAACAGATCGTCGAAGTCAATAAGCTCAATATCCAAGTCGCCATCGTCGTCGGCGGCGGCAATATCTGGCGCGGCCTGTCCGGCTCTGCCAAGGGCATGGATCGGGTATCGGCGGACTACATGGGCATGCTGGCCACGGTGATGAACTCCCTGGCCCTCCAGGATGCCATGGAAAAGAACGGCGTTGCTACCCGCGTTCAAACGGCGATTAATATGCAGCAGGTTGCAGAACCCTATATCCGCCGCAGAGCGATCCGCCATATGGAAAAAGGCCGGGTCGTCATCTTTGGTGCCGGTACGGGCAATCCTTATTTCTCGACGGATACGACGGCAGCCCTGCGCGCCGCTGAAATCGAAGCCGATGCCATCCTCATGGCTAAAAACGGCGTAGACGGAGTCTATGACAGCGATCCGAAGCTCAATCCCGATGCCAAGATGTATAAGCACCTGACCTATTTGGACGTCATCAACAAGGACCTCAAGGTCATGGATGCTACGGCAACGACGCTGTGCCGCAATAATAATATCCCCATCGTCGTCTTTAATATCGATAAACCCGGGAATATTGTCGCCGCTGCCAGCGGAAAAGATTTAGGTACTTTGGTCGACAAAGAAGACTAAACGCTGTATGATATACTTATAAAAATAAAATAAGGAAGTGATTGATGTGGAAGTAAAAGAACTGCTCGCTCAGCACGAAGCCAAGATGGACAAGACGATTGAAGCGTTGAAACGGGAACTGACCTCCATCCGTACGGGCCGTGCCAGCACGTCCCTTTTAGACCGCGTAATGGTCGATTATTACGGGACGCCGACGCCGGTCAACCAGGTTGCCAACGTATCGGCTCCGGAACCGCGGATGCTGACCATCGTTCCTTGGGAAGTGAAGATGCTCGGTGAAATCGAAAAGGCTATCTTAAAATCCGACTTAGGCCTCAACCCGAATAATGATGGGAAAATGATCCGTTTGGAAATCCCTCAGCTGACGGAAGAACGCCGTAAGGAATTGAGCAAGAAAGTCAGCAAGGTTGCCGAAGATTCGAAAGTTGTCGTCCGCAATATTCGCCGCGACGCCAACGAACTCATCAAGAAGATGGAAAAGAAAAAGAAATCTCGGAAGATGACAGCAAGGAAGGTCAGGAAAATATCCAGAAACTGACCGATAAAAAATCAAGGCCATCGACGAAATCAAAGCAAAAAAAGAAAAGAAGTCATGGCTGTATGATGGATATACGGATTTTTATTGGCATGCCGTTACGGTATGCCAAATCTGTATTACAGGAGAAAAATATTCCTTACGTCGTAGAACGGACGGTGTCGCGGTCCCACTTTTTCCACTGCGACCCGGAGCAGACCTATGTCATCCGCGCCAATGCCGGTGATGACGGTGTCATATCGCTTTTGGTCAATGACAGCCTCGAGATGAGTGAATCCGTGGCCGCCGCACTGTCCAAAGGAGACATGCAAGATGATTAACCTTTTTGGCAATAAAAAAGAACCTGCCCCGACGGCAGGGGAGCAGATCCTCGATAAAAACAACATTCCCCGCCATGTGGCCATCATCATGGACGGCAACGGCCGCTGGGCCAAGCGCAAGGGAATGCCGCGCAGCTATGGCCATCGTGCCGGTGCCGATACGTTGAAACGCATCGTCATCGCTGCCGATGAACTGGGCATTAAAGTCCTGACGGTCTATGCTTTTTCGACGGAAAACTGGAAGCGTCCGGAAGAGGAAGTTTCCTATATCATGAAGCTGATGAAAAATTATCTCAGCCATAATTTACTCCAGCTCAAGGAACATAACGTGCAGCTGCATATCATCGGTGACCGGACGCGCCTTCACCCGGAACTGCAGGAAGCCTTTGCGCAGGCTGAAGCCGACATGGCCTCCAATACGGGCCTGGTCCTGAACGTCGCCGTCAATTACGGCGGCCGCTTGGAAATGGTCCAGGCCGTTCGCCGCCTGGCCGATGATGTCAAAGCCGGCCGCTGTGACGTCGGGGACATTGACGAAGACCGGCTGTCGAGCTATCTCTATACGGCACCGGACAATGACGTCGATCTGCTCATTCGTCCCGGCGACGATAAACGGGTCAGCAATTTTCTCCTGTGGCAGATGGCTTATGCCGAGTTTTGGTTTACGTCCCTTTGCTGGCCTGATTTTACGAAAGAAACGCTTGTCGAAGCTATCTCATCCTTTCAAGGCCGAGAACGTCGCTTTGGCGGTTTAAAATAAGGCAGGAAAGGTAGTTGCATATGTTGGCAAAACGAATCTTAACGGGCATCATCGGTGGTGCCTTTACCATTTTTGTAGTCTATGAAGGCAATTGGCTGTTCTTTCTGATGATGGCCTTACTGGCCGTCGTCGCTTGGTATGAATACGGCAACATGGTCCGCAAGCTGCAGGTCGTTACAGCCGATACGGGCGGAGCCATATGGCTCTTGGCCATGCTGAGCGCTTACTGGTTCGGCAGTACGAAACTGATGTTTCTCTTGGGACTGGTTCTCTTATGCTGGCTCATGCTGCGGACGGTCTTTTTCCACGACAAGGTAAAGCCCGTCGACAGTGCCTATGCCCTGTATGGCCTCTTATACATCGGCAGCGGATTTTTAGCCTTATTGGCCCTGCGAAGCGGGTCTGCCGTCTCCTTTATGAGCGACCACTTCAGCACGGCCATGGTAGAACCAGCTCGGTTCTTCGTTTTTTTGCTGATTTTCTCGACCTGGGCCAGCGACACGGCAGCCTTTGCTGTCGGCAAGATGATGGGCAAGGTTAAATTGTGCCCGTCCATCAGTCCCGGCAAGACCCGGGAAGGTGCTATCGGCGGTTTTGTCGGCACCCTGATTGTGGCTGTCGTATTCTCGCTGATTTTTCAATTTTCCATTCTCCACGCCCTGGCCCTGGGCATTATTATCGGCATCATGGCACCCCTCGGCGATTTGGCAGAATCCATTTTAAAAAGGGTCTCCGGCGTCAAGGATTCGGGCAACATCATTCCCGGTCACGGCGGCGTCTTGGACCGTTTCGACAGTCTCCTCTTTGCGGCGCCCGCCATGTATGTCTATTTGATGCTGGTCATTTAAAAGAAGGGACGATATGAAGAAAATCTTGATTCTCGGCAGTACCGGGTCCATCGGGACCCAGGCTGTCGACGTTATCGAAGCGCATCCGGAGGCCTTTGAGCTGGTCGCCGTGGCGGCTTACGATCATTTTAAGGACGTAGCGGCTCAAATACACCGCCATGACCTCAAGATGGCTTGTATGGTCGATGAAGGCGCTGCCGAAAAGGTGAGAAACGCTGTCGGTTCCTCGTGCCGCGTCTTTTCCGGAAACGGTGGATTGCTGCAGCTTATCGATGAATGCGGGGCGGACATGGTCCTCACGTCTCTTGTCGGGGCAGCCGGTATTGAACCGACCTTGCGGGCCATAGCGCGGGGGATGGATATCGCCCTGGCCAATAAAGAAACCCTCGTTGCCGCCGGGGAACTGGTCATGAAGGAAGCCGCCCGTAAGGGCGTTCGCATCCTGCCCGTCGACAGCGAACACGGCGCCATCTTTCAGTGCCTCGACGGCCGTAAGCCGGAAGAAGTTGAAAAACTGTTGATTACGGCGTCGGGCGGCCCGCATTTTCGCCGGCCCTTGGCGGATTTTCCGTCGATTACGGTCGAGCAGTGCTTAAAGCACCCGACGTGGAATATGGGCGGTAAGATTACCATCGATTCGGCGACGATGTTCAACAAGGGCCTTGAAGTCATCGAGGCTCACTGGCTCTTTGGCATGGACTTTGACAACATTGAAGTCGTCATCCAGCCCCAGAGCATCGTCCACTCCATGATACAGTTCATCGATGGCTCCGTACTGGCTCAGCTGGGCATGCCCGATATGCGCCTGCCGATTCAGTACGCCTTTACCTATCCGGAGAGACTCCCGGTCCGCGGCGCCAAAGCCATCGATTGGAAGACCTTGGGCAGCCTGGAATTTTTCCCGCCTGACGACGCTAAATTCCCGTCCATCGGCCTTGCCTATGAAGCCGGTAAGATCGGCGGGACCATGCCCTGTGTCTTGAACGGGGCCAATGAAGTGGCCGTCTATGCTTTTTTGCGTAAGGAAATTTCTTTTACGCGCATTTTTGAAATTGTCCATACGGTTATGGAGCGGCACGATGTCACAGGCGAGGTCACCCTGGAAACGGTCCGTCAGGCCGATGCCTGGGCTCGCCGCTGTGCAGCTTCTTTATTATAGAAAGGTGAAATCCTGTGGGTATTACTATTTTAGCGACTATTTTTGTATTCAGCCTCATCGTCTTCATCCATGAATTGGGTCATTTTGCGACGGCAAAATGGGCCGGCATGCAAGTCGATGAATTCGCTATCGGCTTTGGACCGAAACTATACAGTACGCGCCGCGGCGATACGGAATACTCCCTGCGGGTGATTCCCCTCGGCGGGTTTAACCGCATTGCCGGCATGTCTGAAGAAGAGCCGCTCAATGAAAAATCCTTTTTGAATAAGTCCGTTCCGGCCCGGCTGGTCGTCATCGCTGCCGGCGGGATCATGAACTTTGTGCTGGCTATCGTCCTCTTTTGGGGCTTGTTCTTTGCCATCGGGACGGTGACCGTATCGCCGGAAGCCGTCGTCGGTTCGACCATTTCCGGATCGCCGGCTGAACACTCCGGCCTTACCGAAGGGGACCGCATCGTTCGCATCGGCAATAAAGACATTTCCCAGTGGAGTGATATTTCTGAAGCCGTGGCTCCTTACAGCCATGCCGTCGTCACCGTTCAAATCGAACGGGACGGTAAGCGTCAGGATGTCGAAATGATCCCGGAAGTCGACAGCGCGTCTCAAAAGGTCATGCTCGGCGTCATGCCTATGACGACGGAAGAACGCCACGGATTCCTGGATTCGGGCATCATGGCCGTCCAGCGGACGGGAGAGATTTGCCGGCTCATGCTGGTCGGGATTTATCAGATGATAACCGGTCAGGAAAAGGCGGAAGTAGCAGGTCCCATCGGCGTTGCCCAGCTTGCCGGCCAGGTAGCCGCTTCGGGCTTTGCGAACCTGCTGATGTTTACGGCCTTCCTCAGCATCAACCTGGGGATTTTAAATCTCCTGCCCGTACCGCTTCTTGACGGTGGCTACATCATCTTGCTGATCTTAGAAGGCATCATGCGTCGCCGCATGCCGGGGAAAGCCCTGTACTACATTCAAGTCGTTGGGATGGTACTCTTAGGATCGCTCTTCCTCTTTGCCATGTTCCAAGATCTTAGCCGGTTTTAGAAAGGGAGGCCTTTCATGAAACGCAGACAATCGATTCCGGTTCAAGCCGGAAAGGTTACCATTTGGCGGCAGTGCGCCCATTTCCATCCAGACCATGTCGACGGTAAGTCCGGCCCATACCGCAGAAGCTATTGCCGACGCTAAACGGCTGGCCTCGTACGGCGCTGAAATCCTGCGCTTTGCCGTCCCCGATATGGAAGCGGCCAAAGGACTGTCGGCCGTCGTCTCGGCCGTCGATATTCCCATCGTAGCCGATATCCACTTTGATTATCGCCTGGCCTTGGCTGCCGTCGACAGCGGCGTTCAGGCCCTGCGCATCAATCCGGGGGAATATCGGCGCCGATGACAACGTCGTCCGCGTCGTTGAAAAAGTCCGCCCCAAGGGCATTCCCATCCGCATTGGCATCAATACGGGCTCCCTTCCGGCAGATATCCTGAAGGCCCACGGCGGTCACCCGACGGCGGCGGCCATGGTAGAAGGGGCCCTGCGCCATATCCGTATTTTAGAACGCCTCGATTACCGCAACATGGTCATATCCCTCAAGGCTTCTGACGTTCCGCTCATGATCGAGTCGTATCAGGAATTGGCCGATAAAGTGCCCTATGCCCTCCATCTGGGCGTTACCGAAGCCGGTCTCGTCCGGGACGGCAGCATTAAGTCGGCCATCGGTATCGGAACCTTATTATACCAAGGCATCGGCGATACGATCCGCGTATCCCTTACGGATGATCCGGCGGAAGAAATCAAGGTCGGACAGACCATTCTCAGCTCCCTGGGACTGCGCCGCTTCGGACCGACCCTCATTTCCTGTCCGACCTGCGGCCGTACGCAGGTTCAGCTCATCGAACTTGCCAAAGAAGTCGAGGCGGCCATTTCTCATTTGACCGTGCCCATTAAGGTTGCCGTCATGGGCTGTGTCGTCAACGGACCGGGAGAGGCGAAAGAAGCCGATTTCGGCATTGCCGGCGGCAAGGGGAGCGGTATCGTCTTTGCCCATGGCAAGGTCCTTCGTACCGTACCGGAAGCGCAGC
>ENA-OQJN01000480-OQJN01000480.1-human-gut-metagenome-genome-assembly--contig:-NODE-480-length-16455-cov-2.503797_pt1 | contig 16455 bp, 10 predicted proteins | sample MGYA00242610_ERZ504777 | MGnify/ENA primary metagenome ERZ504777 (study PRJEB26092, sample SAMD00036350) | human gut metagenome | host: Homo sapiens | study: EMG produced TPA metagenomics assembly of... | reverse complement strand
CCAGCGTGCCTTGACGAATTTCAAGGATCATACGACCCGTGTGCTGATCGCTACGGATATCGCCGCCCGTGGAATCGACGTGGATCATCTGACACACGTCATTAACTATGAGCTTCCTAACGTACCCGAGACTTATGTACATCGGATCGGGCGTACGGGTCGTGCGGGCCGTGAAGGTGTGGCGTTCTCTTTCTGCGACGCCGAGGAGGTACCTTTGTTGAAAGATATCCAGAAACTGATCGGCAAGGAAGTCCCCATAGCCGGTGGCCATATGTATGAGACCAAGGAGGTGAAAGCCGCCGTAGCCGAGAAGAAAGAAGCGATCAAGCAAGAGTCGAAACGCCGTAATATGTTCGGAAGCAAACGTGACGGTAGTTACTGGCGTAACAAGAAGCGTGCCGCCAATTCTTCTAAGTAATCTAAGTTGTTGTATTGTAACGACGTATAGTGCCAGTCATTTCCATAGCATTGGCACAGTCGTGCCATGCTGGTGGCATAGCCGTGCCACAACGATGGCAAGGGCGTGCCATAAGGATGGCACAGCTATGCCACCCATATGCCACCCGGTTCGTCACCTAAGTATCCAAACAGTCCGCTTTAGCGAGCTGTTTGGCGCTATTACCCTATACTTTCTTTTAAAATGAGGTAATCTCTGGAATATTTCATTATTTTTGTGATTCAATTGTGAGTGAAACTTAAGGGTTGACGTTTGTGCTGATTGTAAAGGAGGACATAATATCTCGGATCAATAATGGCGATGCCAAAGCATTTGAACAATTATATACGACCTTCTACGTGTACTTGTGCGCCGTAGCGACTAAATATGTCTATAATTCGGAGGCGGCACGTGAGATCGTTAATGATGTTTTTATGAATGTATGGAATCACCATTCGGCGTTAATACATCCGGTAAACGCTTATTTAATTCGCTCGGTACGTAATTATTGCCTGAATTATTTAAGAGATAAACGTCAGCAAGAAGTCCCTTTATCAGATGTACAAGAAAACTTATTGTCGATACAAGAGTTGCAGATAGACGCCGATCCCCATCCGTTGGCTTATCTGGAGAATAAGGAATTCGAGGAGAAAATCTATCGTGCCGTGGATTCCTTGCCCGCTAAATGCCGGGATATCTTCGTGCAATATCTTTACCATAACAAGACCTATGAGGAAATAGCGATAACAAATCATATCAGTTCCAGTACGGTACGAGTACAGATCAAGATCGGTTTGGCGAAGTTGCGTGAACTTTTAGGCGATCTTTACCCTCTTTTCTTACTTATATTTAATTTTTTCGAAAATAATTGGAATCTCCTTAAACGGAATCTCTAAACAGGTGTATATAATAGAACCGGGTTGAAACCGGCTCCTTTGTTAATATCATGGAATAGAGAATAAACACATAGAAGATTAATTTATAGCTACCTCATGGGAGATATATCCGAGGAGGGGCGAATGATTACTACAATGGTTGGAACGGATGACGCTCATAAACAGTGCCTTCCGTACGATAGGCAGATTGTTGGGCGACGGCGCATGTACCTTTGTTTGCCTCTGATATGAAAGCCGATTTCCAAAAACATTTCGGGACACTTATCGATCCCGCTATTCCTTCTGAAAAGAATCATTGGCTAAATTTTCGGTTTTTAGGAAAAGTTGCCGCCTCGGTCTTGATCGTGGTATCGGTGGGGACTGCCTCTTATTATATAGGTACGAGACATAATCAGCCGAAATCTGCCGCCTTGGCTTATTTTGAGACGACAACTCCTATGGGAGCCCAAACGAAAGTCGTTTTGCCGGATCAATCCGTGGTTTGGGTCAACGCAGGTTCCACGTTGAGATATGGCAGTGATTTCAATACGAACGGACGTAGCGTACAATTGGATGGTGAGGCTTACTTCGAGATTACCCGGGATTCCCTTAAGCCTTTTATCGTAAAATCAAAGAGATTGGATATCAAGGTTCTAGGAACTAGCTTTAACGTAAAGGCTTACGGAATGGATGAAACGACCGATGTCACTCTGGTGTCGGGAAAAGTAAACGTGAGCTTGCGGGATGAGGTTGCCCATGCGGGCGATGTGACCTTGACTCCAAACCGGAAACTAAGCTTTAATAAGCAGACCAATAAGGTAAGAGTCAGTGAGGTGGATGCCAAGGATGCTCTCTCTTGGATGGACGGTAGCCTGAAATTCTCCGAACAACCTTTCATGAGTATCGCCAAGGATTTGGAACGTAAGTTCAACGTGCGTATCTGCGTTGAGAGCGATCCTTTGAGAAAGGAAATCTTCTCCGGTAGCTTTACGAAAGATTATTCGTTGGATAAAATCCTTCGTGAGGTGGACGTGGATCACAAATATGTGTGGACTCGTTCGGGAGATGAGATTATTATAAAAGATAAATAAAATACAAACCTTAATCCTAAGGTGTAAGTGTGGAAAATAGTATAAACGAGAAAATTATTTATTAAATCTAACTTTAATGGAAATGAACTATTTCAAGAAGACCGGTAAGATGATGGTAGCCGCATGTATGCTTGCGGGACTGCCGTTTATTCCCGGTACGGTTTCAGCGTCCGAACTTCAGACACAAATGATGTCTGTTCAAATGGAAAGTACGACATTAAAAGAACTTTTCGATTTGATCGAGGAAAAATTCAATTACACGTTCCTTATCCGTAACAATGACATCAATCTGAATGAGCGTATCTCAATCGACATGTCGAACCGCTCGGTCGAGGAGATTTTTGACGACGGCGCTGAAAAATCAGCATGCTGATTTTGTTGTAAACAACAATAGGATTGTTGTTTACAAGTCATCTTCTAATCCAAATGAATTGAGAAACGCGGAGAGAATGGTGGCGCAGCAGACGATTACGATTTCAGGTACCATTGTTGACGCGGTGACGGGTGAGCCGGTAATCGGTGCGAATGTGCTCGTGAAAGGCACTACGAACGGTACCAGTACCGATTTCGATGGAAAGTTTAGTTTGGAAGCTCCGGCCGGAGCTACTTTGGTCGTTTCTTACATCGGTTATGTGAACCATGAGGTTAAAGCGACTAGTGCTCCGATGACTATCCGTATCAAGGAAGACACTCAGAACCTTGAGGAGGTGGTTGTTGTTGGTTACGGCGTGCAAAAAAAGGAAAGCTTGACGGGTGCCATGCAGGTGGTGAGCAACGAGAAATTGTTGGATGCCACTAGCCCTACGGTCGAGAACTTATTGTCTGGTAAGGCTCCGGGCGTGCAGGTTACTTCGGGTGGTGGTCAGCCGGGCGCTGCCGGTAAGGTGGTGATCCGTGGTAAGTCTACGGTAAACGGTAGCACGGACCCTCTTTGGATCGTGGATGGCGTAATCGTCGGTACGGATGCGGGTAGCTTGAACCCGGCTGATATCGAATCCATGTCTATCTTGAAGGATGCCGCTTCAACCGCTATCTATGGTTCTCAAGGAGCGAACGGTGTTATCGTGGTGACTACGAAGAAAGGTAAGATCGGAAAAGCTACGATCAACGCTTCCGTAAAGATGGGTGTGAACCAGTTGCACCGTGGAAACATGAATATGATGAACGGCGAGGAATTATATGATTATTATAAATCTTTCGCTAATCAAGACGCCCTTCCGAGTTATTTTACGGAGGATTTGCGCAACCGTAACTTCGACTGGTGGAAAGAGGGTACGCATCTGGGCTTCGCTCAAGACTATAACGTATCTGTTTCCGGTGGCTCAGAGAAGATCAAGACGTATACATCCGTTGGTTACTATAATGAGGATGGTGCCGTGAAAGGATATGACTACAAGCGTTATAACTTGCGTTTCAATGTGGATTACCAAGCGACGGATTGGTTGACTATCAAACCTAAAGTATGGGCTACCCGTAGCGACGTGATGGACCAGCAGCAAGATCTAGGCGCTATCATGTACGTTAATTTCCCTTGGGACTCCCCGTATGACGAGAATGGCGACTTGATCCAGCAATACAGGCCGACCGATTGGGTGAATAGCGATGCTACAAATTACTTGTATGACCTGCAATGGAATTATGAGAAGAAAACTTCCTATGAGTTTATGGGAAACTTTGACTTCGATATCAAGTTTACCGATTGGTTGACTTTTGCGTCCGTGAATAGCTATAAATATAATAACATTCTTTTCAAAGGCTATAACGATCCTCGCTCTAAGGCAGGAGAGGCCGACAATGGATTGTTGCAAGATAAGACCACAACTTCTTATCGGGTATATAGCAACCAATTGCTTCGTTTTAATAAGGTGTTCGATAAACATTCCATCAATGCGATATTGGCTTATGAGTGGAACTCTTATACCCGGGAAATCAAGGATCAGACAGCGGCTAGTTTCGCTCCGGGTTTCTCCGTGGCAGATGTAGCGACAACTCCTAAGACAATAAAAGGATCGCAAGAGGAATGGGCTGTACAATCCTATTTGTTCAATGCCAATTATGCGTATGACAATCGTTATTTATTGTCTTTCTCTTTCCGCCGAGATGGTGCCTCAAACTTTGGTGAGGATGCTAAATATGGTAATTTCTTCTCTGTTAGTGGTGGTTGGAATATCCATCAGGAGGAATTTTTCAAGGCAAAGGATTGGGTACAGCAATTGAAGTTGCGCGCTAGCTATGGTTCTGTAGGTAATCGTCCTACTGAGCTGTATTCGCAGTATACTTTGTATGCTATGTCTACGGGATACAACGGTGATCCGGGTGCGGTAATTGCTCAAAAAGAAAATAAGAACTTGACATGGGAGAAAACCTATACGGCGGGTGTAGGTATCGACGCTATCTTGTTCGATCGTCTGACTATTAATTTGGATTATTACAATAAGAAAACAACCGATTTGCTTTATAAAGTGCCTCTGCCCGGTGTGACAGGTATCACGGGTATCTATCGTAACGTTGGTTCTGTTAAGAATAATGGTTTCGAGGTTTCATTAGGTGTGGACATCTTGAAAGGTGGTGATTGGAATTGGAGCGTTGCCGCTAACTTGGGCTTGAACCGTAATAAGATCACAGAATTGTATGGTGGTAAGAGCGAGATTATTACTGCCAACGCAGGAACAAGCTATTACATCTATATGGATAAGATCTTGACTCCGGGTCAGGATGTGGATACTTGGTATGGAACTGAATGGGCTGGCGTAGATCCGCAAACAGGAGCTCCGTTGTGGTATACAACAAATGAGAAAGGAGAACGCATAACAACTTCTGATTATAGCGAGGCTTCCAAGCACCAGACTATATTAGGAAAATTAAGCCCTGACTTCTACGGTGGTTTCTCTACAAATCTATCTTGGAAGAATATCGATTTATCCGCAGTCTTCGGTTATTCGGTAGGAGGTGAGATTTACAATTATGACCGTTCTATGTATGATAGTGATGGTGCTTATGTAAACTATAATCAAATGAATTTAAGGGATGATTGGAATCGCTGGGAAAAACCGGGCGATATCGCTACCCATCCAAAAGCTGAATATGGTAATAAGAGCCAATCCAGCAAGGGATCTTCCCGTTACTTGGAGGATGCGAGCTATTTACGTTTGCGTAGCTTGACATTAGGCTATACGTTACCTTGGAAGATCCAATATGTAGACAATGTCCGTCTTTCTTTCTCGGGTGAGAACTTGTTTGTTCTTTCGGGGTTCTCTGGAGTGGATCCGGAACTTCCCGCTGAGGTAGGAAGCCAATACAAGGCTGGTTCGGTTGGTGTGGCCATTTCTCCGTACCCACAAGCCCGTAAATTTATGTTTGGTTTAAATGTTACATTTTAATTAAAGGAATAAGAATGAAAAAAATAGCTATAGTGGCTCTTGCGGCAGCGGCCACATTTATAACAAGCTGTGATATCGAACGTATGCCTTATGATAAGTATACGGAGGACAAGATCATGGAAGATAAGGATGCTGCGGTTGATGTCTTATTAAACGGTTGCTACGCTAAATTGAAAACTGCATCTGAGCATTTACACTATTGTGGAGAGTTCCCCGGGGATAACGTTTGCAAGGATAAGCCGACCACAAATCCATTCGGTACTTACTTTACTTATCAGCATACCGTTAATAATGGTGGGCTTTCTACGGTTTGGAACAGTGCTTATAATATCATCTCGCAGACAAGTTCTTTAATGAAGATGATCAATGAGAATGAATCTCCAGAGTTGAACCAAAAGTTGGGTGAGGCCTATTATATGCGTGGCATGATGTATTTTTATCTGTGTCGTGTGTTTGGCCGTCCTTATTATCAAGAACCGGAGAAGAATCTGGGTGTACCTATTGTGAATGGTATGCCTGAGGATATGGATAACCTGGATCTTCCGGATCGTTCTTCCGTGAAAGATACGTATGAGCAAGTTCTGTCTGACTTGAAAAAGGCAGAAGAGTTGATGTCTGATTTTAAGTCGCCCGCCTATGCCTCAAAGTATGCGGCTCAAGCCTTGTTGGCCAAGGTTTATATGTATATGAGTGGTACTTTTGAGAATCCGAATAAGGAATACGCTCAATTATCTTATAATTATGCGAATGAGGTAATCGAGAGTAATCAATTCTCCTTATTGAGTCGTTCGACGTTTATGACATATAATGAGCTTGCTCCGGATGCGGCTTCTCAAACGGAGACTATTTTTGCCGTGAAATTCATTGCTTCGGATTGGGATGATTGGGGTAGCCCGTTAGGTAGTATGTATGCGGAGATTGATGGTCAAGGCTGGGGTGAGGTATACGCTAGCGCTAAATACATGGATTTGCTGCATGAGACAGGTAAAAATACGGATGCCCGCGAGGCTTTTATCCATCCACAATATAAGAAGAATGATGCGGGAGATCAAATTCCGGCTTTCCGTTTCGTCGCTAACTTGTATACGGACGGAAAGATTTCCGGTTATGTATATCGTCAGGGTGAGACAAAGGAAGTAGGTGGTAAGTTAATCGCTACCGTGGATGATGAAGAGTACACATTAACTCCCGTAGATGTGGATAATAAACGTTATTCTATTAGTTATAAGGGAAAAACTTATGTCGGTGATTATGATTACCTGATGTTAGAAAGCCAAGGTAATCCGAAATTCTATAGTTATAAATGCTCTAAGCAAGAAGGTTATCCCCACCTTTATTCACCGGTTATCTCTCGCTTAGGTGAGTTATACCTGATTCGCGCCGAGGCTAGCGCTAAATTAGGAAACTATACAAAAAGCATTAGCCGATTTGAATACCGTTCGTACCCGTTCCTTACCTAACGCCGGATATAAATCTTTGGATGCGACAAACGCTCATGAGCTTATCATGAAAGAACGTCAGTTGGAATTAGCTTATGAGGCTGACCGTGGTTTTGATGTATATCGTGTAGGCGATACGATGAAACGTCATTACCCGGGATTCCATGACGGCGTGCCTGAATATCCTGCTACCAGCCCGTTGGCTATCCAGTATATTCCGCAGTCTGAGATTAACGCTTATCCGGGTACATTAACTCAGAATCCGTAATAAGCGATGAATAAGTATTGTATAATGAGTGTGTTGGCAGGGTTTTCCTTGCCAACAACTTTAATAGCTCAATCAGCTCCCCGGCAACCTAACGTGGTGATCATCGTGGCCGATGATCTCGGGTATGGTGATCTAAGCTGTTACGGGGCTCATCGCATACAGACTCCGGGAATGGATCGTATCGCAAATGAAGGCATACGCTTTACGCAAGGTTATTGTACGGCGGCTACTTCTACCCCCAGCCGGTATTCCTTGCTTACCGGATTATATCCTTGGACAAATAGGGATGCCAAAATACTTCCCGGCAATGCGGCTCTGATTATCAATACTCAACAGGTTACCTTGCCGAAGGTGATGAAGCAAGCGGGCTATGTCACCGGCTCGGTCGGCAAATGGCATCTAGGATTAGGTGACGGGGTGGTAGACTGGAACAAGCTGGTTTATCCCGGAGCGAAAGAGATCGGTTACGACTATTCTTTTATCCAAGCTGCTACTAATGACCGGGTTCCCTGTATCTTTATCGAGAATGGGAGAGGTGTAAACCTCGATCCGAACGATCCTCTCTATGTCAGTTATAAGGAGAATTTCCCCGGGGAACCGACTGGGAAGGATAATCCTGAATTACTGAGAATGCTCCCGAGTGTCGGGCATGCCGGCGCTATCGTAAACGGTGTACCTCGAATTGGTTTCCAGAAAGGAGGCAAGACCGCCCAATGGAAAGATGAGGATATGGCAGAGTTGTTCCTTGAGAAGGCGAAAGGTTTTATGAAAGAGAATAAGGATAAACCTTTCTTCCTGTACTATGGCTTGCATCAACCGCATGTACCTCGTGTTCCGAACGAGAGATTCGCGGGTAAGTCGGGGATGGGACCTCGTGGAGATGTTATCTTGGAAGCGGATTGGTGCGTGACCGAATTCTTGAAGGAAATGGATAAGTTGGGGCTAACGGAAAATACGTTAGTTGTTTTCACTAGCGATAACGGACCGGTTCTGGATGACGGTTATCAAGATCAAGCCGTGGAATTGGTAGGGGATCATAAGATGGCCGGACCGCTTCGTGGAGGAAAGACGAGCTTGTATGATGGTGGGACCTGTATCCCGTTCATGCTTCGTTGGCCTGCGGAAGTTAAGCCGGGCGCTGTGTCGGATGCCTTGGTTTGCCAGATGGATTTGTTAGCCTCGCTGTCGGCGTTGATCGGACAGACCTATTCTGATAAGGTAGATAGCCAAAACACCTTGCCTGTCTTCCTAGGAAAAGGTGGTAATGGGCGAAAGGAACTTGTCTTGGAAGGTTATTTCAATTATGCGCTACGTGATGGTGATTGGGTCATGATCCCGCCGTATCCGGATACCTATGGCGACGCGGAGGAGGCTGCCTTTGCCGGAAATAGTAACTGTTATCAATTATATAATGTAAAGGAAGACATCGGTCAGCAAGTTAATTTGGCGGAAAAAGAACCTAAAAGACTTCGACAGATGATGATGACCTTCGAGAGGCTAAAAAGGGAAACCGGAAAGATAACGAACTTTTAGTCTTGGACTCTTTATTTTTCAAAATACTCAATAACGTTTTGATTGAAAAAATATTTTTTAATTTTGTATCCTCAAAACACAAACTAATTTATAAAATATATGGAAAACACTCGTCGTTCATTCCTTAAGAAAGTATCTGCCGCTGGTATTGGTGCCGCAGGCTTGGCAATGGCTGGAAACGCCGGAGCTACAACAACTGCCGCTGAACCCCAAAGAAAAAACAGCCGGTAAAGATGATGGTAAATTACGTTCGGTTTCATCGGAACGGGTTCTAGATGCCATGAGCATATTAATAATGTATTGGCGATCCCCGGTAATAAGATCGTAGCGATTTGCGATATCCAACAGGGCCCGATCGATAGTACCTTGAAACATATCGCTAAATTTAATGTCCCTGCTCCGAAAGTTTACAAAGGGGGTGAACGTGAATTTGAGAATATGTTGAACAACGAGGAGTTTGATTGCGTGATCATCGCAAGTCCTTGGGAATGGCACGTACCGATGTCTGTCGCCGCTATGAAGGCTGGTGTTCCTTATGTAGGCGTGGAGGTTTCTGCGGCTAACACGTTAGAGGAGTGCTGGGATTTGGTAAATGTTTCGGAAGCAACCGGAAGCCATTTGAATATCATGGAGAACGTATGTTATCGTCGTGACTGTATGGCTGCGTTGAATATGGTCCGCCAAGGTTTGTTCGGCGAGATCTTGCATGGTGGTTGTGGTTATGAGCATGACTTGCGTGAGGTGAAATTCAACGATGGAACTCATTACAACTATGTACCGGGTAGTGGTGATCTTCGTATGGGTCCGACGGCTTTCGCCGAGGCTCAATGGCGTACGAACCATTCCGTACATCGTAATGGCGATATCTATCCGACTCACGGTATCGGACCGATAGCTCATTGTATGGATATCAATCGTGGTAACCGTTTCCTTTCTTTATCCGCTATGGCTACTCAATCTCGTGGATTGCATAAGTTTATCGTGGATAATGGGGGTGAGAATCATCCGTTGGCGAAGGTCAACTTCAATTTGGGAGATATCGTGACTTCTATGATTAAGTGTTCTAATGGACAAACGATTATCGTAACCCATGATACCAATTCTCCTCGCCCTTATTCATTAGGTTTCCGTGTTCAGGGAACTGAGGGTTTATGGATGAATGATGGCGATCATGTATATGTACAAGGAAAGTCTAAGCCTCATCGTTGGGATGATTCCGATGAATGGTTCAAGAAATATGATCATAAATTGTGGGCTTCCTTAGAGTCTCAAGCTGCTGAGGCCGGACACGGTGGTATGGACTATATCATGATGTACGACTTGATCGACGCTATCCGTAATAAGAAACCGGCTCCAATGGACTGCTATGACGCTGCCGCTTGGAGCGCTATCTCCGGCTTGTCGGAGATGTCAATCGCTCGTGGCGGTGCTTTGGTAGACTTCCCGGATTTCACCCGTGGGCAATGGATTCACCGTCAACCGCAATTCGCTTTGTAATAGATTTTCATAAAATACTAGGGAAGGATGTCTTTGTTAAAGGCATCCTTTTCTTTTTTATATACATTTTTCTTGTCTCTTCGAGTATTATGATTATTTTTGTCACTCAAGTTAATCTATTCTATCTAAATTTTAAATTCGTACTATGAAGACAAACAGAAGAGACTTCCTGAAGACTCTTGGAGGAATCGCGGCATTTACGATTGTACCGCGCCACGTGTTGGGTAATGGATTCATCGCTCCAAGTGATCAATTAACAAAAGGAATTATCGGTACAGGTGGTATGGGCCGTGGACATGTGGACTATGCCGGGACTCGTCTTGTCGCTGTGTGTGACGTCGATAAGAATCATCTGGAGCTAGGTAAACAGTTGGTAAAGGATAAGATTGCCGCATACCATGATTTTCGTGATTTGATTCTAGATCCCAATGTAGATATCGTTCATATAGCTACGCCTCCTCACTGGCATGGTATCATGTCTGTCGAGGCCGCTAAAGCAGGAAAAGATATTTGGTGTGAGAAGCCTATGACCCGTACGATCGGGGAGGGTAAACGGGTAATGGAAGCGATGAAGCAATACGGACGTATGTTCCGCTTGAACACTTGGTTCCGTTTCGCTGACCCGTTCTATGGACTGGGCACTCCAGTGAAACCTTTGAAGAAACTGGTTCAAAGTGGTATGTTGGGCTGGCCGCTAAAGGTAACGATCAGCAAGCATACCGGTTTCGACTGGAAGTTCTATTGGGTTGGTAAAGAATATCTGGAACCACAATCGGTGCCTAGTGAGCTGGATTATGATTTCTGGTTGGGTCCGGCTCCTTACAAACCTTATAACCCGCATCGTGTGCATCAGACATTCCGTGGATACTGGGATTATGACGGCGGTGGTTTAGGGGATATGGGACAGCATTATATTGACCCTGTACAATATTTTCTAGGAAAAGATAATACCAGCCCGGTTAAGGTAGAGGTGGATGCTCCGCAACAACATCCGGACGCCGTGGGTACTTGGCGCTCGATTACGTATACCTATGAGGATGGTTGCCAGATCGTACTTTGGGAGGTGATTACGGGGATCCGAACACACCTTATATTTCCGGACCGAACGGGAATGTTTATAAGAATTTCGTATGTGATATCCCGGATTGGGAGAAAAAGTTATCCGATTATCCCGAACCTGAGCCACAGGTTACCGACTTTTATCGAGTGCGTAAAGACTCGTCAGCCTTTTTGCCTTGAATGAGCGTAATGGCTTCCGTTCCGCTACGATCGTGAATATGGGTGCCGTAGCCCTTCGTTTGAATCGTACGCTTCACTTTGATCCCGTAAAACTGGAATTTATTAATGATGAGGCCGCTAATCGTTTGTTGGATCAGCCGATGAGAGCGCCTTGGAACATTTAAATACATACACATATGAAAAAAGTATATATATCAATTGCCAGCTTATTGTTGTGCGGTAGTATGTTAATGGCTCAAAGCCCGGCTAATCGTACATCGAAGACGATCGTTGCCGATGTACTGGCACAGATGCCGGCGGAGCAACAAGCTGAATATAACAAATTAATTAATGACTTAAGCTCCACTGGCGAGGAAGGGGTCTTGATGTTGATTAACAAGATTAACGCTCCGGGAAAAGGCAGTAACTCGAACGTGGATTATGCGTTAAGCGGATTGACTCACTACGTGATGGCGAAAGGTGAGGAAAATGCCCGTCTAGCAACAGCCAACGCATATTTGAAAGCCTTAGATAAGGTGAGCGACCGGGAGACAAAGGCTTTTATTATCCGGCAGCTTCAATTACTGGGAAAAGATGAGTGTGTGGATACGCTGGCTAGCTATTTGAACGATGAGAGCCTAAGCGGTCCTGCTGCCCGTGCGTTATCCGCTATCCGTACCGATAACGCTAAGAAGGTTTTGGTGGCTTCCTTGATGCGTCGTTCCGGTACTCCGAAGACGCAAAAGGATATTATCCGTGCGATCGCTGACGTGCAAATCGCTGATGCGGAAAATGTATTGAAAGTGATGCTTGGTTCCAGCGATGAGAATATGCAGAAAGAGGTTCTTTATGCGTTGAGCCGTGTAGGTTCTAAAGCTTCTCTGAGTGATTTAGCCGCCGCTGCCGAGAAAGCCGGTTATAAAATGGAAAAGACCGGGGCGAATGAGGCGTATATCGCTTTGATTAAACGTGTCCTTGAGCAAGGCGATACCAAAGACGCGGAGAAAGCGGCGAATGATTTATTGAAGAAGTCTACGAAAGCGGGCATGACACAGACCCGTGAGGCCGCTCTTCAGATTCTATTGGCCGCTAAGCCGGAAGCCGCTACGAAGAATTTATTATCGGCTTTGAAAGATACGGATAAAGGATACCGTAATGCGGCTTTGAACTTCGCTTCGGGTTTCGCTGATCAAAATGTTTATATCGAGGTCATGAAACACATGTTAAAGGCGAAGCCGGAAGTCAAGGTAGATATCTTGAACTGGATAGGCCGTGAAAGCAAATGCCCGTCTAAACATGACGTGATCAAGAATCTGGAACTTCGTTTTGATCTACCAGCAAGACAAGTTCTTTTGGATCAATTGAAAGATAAGGATTTCTATGTGCAACAGGCCGCTGTTTGGGCCTTGGTTAAAATCGGTGATAAGAGTGTCATTCCTGTGCTGGCTGATTTGTTGAAGAGCAATGACAAGCAAGTGATTTTATTGGGTCAAGATGCTTTGATGGCATTTAACGGCGATATTGATCAAGCAGTCGCTAAAGTGATCCCGTCCGCTTCCGATGCCGGAAAAATCGCTGGTTTGGAGCTGTTGGCGATACGTATGGCCGATGCGAATCTAAATACGGTACTGGATCAGATTAAATCCGGCTCCTCAGAGGTGAAGAAAGCCGCTTATACCGCATTGAAAGATGTAGTATCCGAGAAAGATTTCACTTTATTGTGCGGAATGTTGGAGACTGCGGAGGCTTCAGCTGTCGCTCCGCTTCAAGATGCGATCATTGCCGCCATCTCTAAACAACCGGCGGCAACTCAAGTATCTAACGTGAATCGTCGTATGATACAAGCGGGGGACAGCAAGAGATATCTTTATTATAAGGTCTTATCAGCGACTGGCGAGAAAGAGGCTTTGGCTACGATCGTGGAAGGATTGAATAAAGGAAATGGAGCGGCCAAGGATGCGGCTCTTGACGCTTTGTTGGCTTGGAAGGGTATTGAGGCTGCCGACGAACTATTTAAGGTTTGCCAATCAGCCGCTTCCGATCAAGTATTCGACAGGGCGTTAAAGCGTTATGTGCAGTTGGTATCTAATCCGGCATTTACGAGAGAGAATCGTTTGTTGAGCTTGCGGAAAGTCATGGAGATTGCCCGGACGAGTGAGCAAAAGGCTCTTATTTTACGTCAGATCCAACGGGCGGATACCTTCTTGGCATTGATGTATGCGTCGGAATTCTTGGATTCAAGCGATGCGGCTGTTCGTTCTGCGGCTGTTTATGCGGTTTGGAATATCGCTCGTAACCATCCGGAATATAAGGGTGACAATGTGAAGGCTATCTTGAAACGTGTTTTGACCATGTTTGACGGGGAAGACGCTCGTTATGATATCGATGCCTTGAAGCAACATTTGGATGCGATGCCGGACGAGGTCGGATTTGTCTCTATCTTTAATGGTAAGGATTTAACGGGTTGGAAAGGTTTGGTCGAGAATCCGATCGCCCGCGCGAAAATGAAACCGGCTCAATTGGCGAAAGCGCAGGAGAAGGCAGATGAGAATATGCGTCGTGACTGGAAAGTAGAGAACGGCCTGTTAGTATTTGACGGTACTGGGTACGATAACCTATGTACGGAAAAGCAATATGGTGATTTCGAGATGTATGTGGATTGGATGTTGGATCCGAAAGGCCCTGAGGCTGATGCCGGTATTTATCTGCGTGGTACTCCTCAAGTCCAGATCTGGGATACTTCTCGGGTAAATGTTGGTGCGCAAGTAGGTTCCGGTGGCTTGTACAACAATCAGGTAAACGAGAGCAAGCCTTCGAAAGTGGCCGACAATAAATTGGGTGAATGGAATTCCTTCTATATTAAGATGGTTGGTGACCGTGTGACGGTTGTCTTGAACGGAGAAAAAGTGGTAGATAACGTGATTCTGGAAAACTATTGGGATCGCAAGCTTCCGATTTTCCCGGTAGAGCAAATCGAGATGCAAGCTCATGGCAGCAAGGTCTATTACCGTAATATCTACGTAAAGGAATTGGAAAAACAAGAACCGTTCAAATTATCGCCGGAAGAGGAAAAAGAGGGCTTCAAGGTTTTGTTTGACGGAACGAATATGCATGAGTGGACTGGAAACACGGTTGATTATATCTTGGAAGATGGCTGTATCTCTATGGTCCCAAGCAGTAGTTTCGGTGGTAATCTGTACACCAAGAAGGAATACGGAAACTTTATCTATCGTTTTGACTTCCAGTTAACCCCGGGAGCTAATAACGGTGTCGGTATTCGTACGCCGATGGAAGGAGATGCAGCATATGTAGGTATGGAAGTGCAGGTCTTGGATTGTGAACATCCTATTTACCAAGGAAACATCACTCCGCTGCAACATCACGGTTCCGTATACGGTATCATTCCCGCCCGTGAGGATCATCCGAAAGCGTTCAAGCCGGTTGGAGAATGGAATACGGAAGAGATCATGGCGGATGGCGATCATATCCGTGTGACGGTGAATGGAGTAGTAATCTTGGATGGAAATATTCGGGATGCCGTGAAGAATGGTACGCCTGATGGAAAGGAGCATCCGGGTTTGTTTAACAAAAAAGGTCATATAGGTTTCTTAGGGCATGGTTCCCCTGTCAAATTCCGCAATATTCGTATCAAGGAATTGAAATAATTTATATTAGGCTTTGAATATAGAAAGAGATTGTCTTGAGTTATTCGAGACAATCTCTTTTTTATTATAGAGGATTTATACTATTTAAATTATATCTTTGTGAAATCATAGTGTAATTTTATCGGAAGGGATATTTTTATGGAGGATATACAGACTCAATTGGATCAATGTAAATTGTTATTGGATAGGGCGGAAGTTGGCTTGTGGGAAGCCGATTTTGTTCAAAGAAGTTATATCTGTTCCGATTATTTAATGAGTATATTTGGGAAGAAGGGGAATAATCTCTCTTTTTTTTGAATTTTTACTATATAATCCGGGAAGACTTTAGGGATCTGATTACTACGGATTTTTTTATCGATCCAATCTGTCGATACGTATGAGCAAATATTTCCGATAATAACACCGACTGGGGAAAAATGGGTACGCTCCAGATTATGTGAGCGTAAGTTGAATAACGGAGTGTGCGTAAAAGCGTTGGGCATATTACAGATTTTACCTAATTTCAAACTGAAAGAGGAAAAGATTAGTAAGATGATCGATCATAATGAAATGATCTTCCGAAAGCTGTATGTAAATTTACCTGTGGGAGTCGAGCTTTATGACAGGGACGGTTACTTGATTGATCTGAACGCAAAGGATATGGAGATATTCGGTATCCGGTCAAAGAAGGACGTTTTAGGAGTCAATATTTTTAGCAACCCGATTCTGCCTAAAGATGTGATCAAGAAACTCAAGGAGAATAAATCCGTGAATTTCCGGCTGAATTATTCGTTTAAGAAGGTCGATGATTATTATAACACCTCGAAAGTAGGCGAGTTGGATATCGTTACCAAGGCCAGTATTTTATATGACCAAAGAGGTGAACCTTCCAGCTATTTACTTATTAATTTGGATAATACGGAAAAGATGATCGCCTATAACCGTATTTCTGAGTTTGAGAATGTATTTACCTTGGTCAGCGTATACGCTAAAGTCGGTTATGCCCTTTATGACTTATATACCTTTGAGGGCTATGCCATTAAGCAATGGTATGAGAATATGGGAGAGAAGGAT
>ENA-OQJN01000479-OQJN01000479.1-human-gut-metagenome-genome-assembly--contig:-NODE-479-length-16464-cov-3.094142_pt1 | contig 16464 bp, 15 predicted proteins | sample MGYA00242610_ERZ504777 | MGnify/ENA primary metagenome ERZ504777 (study PRJEB26092, sample SAMD00036350) | human gut metagenome | host: Homo sapiens | study: EMG produced TPA metagenomics assembly of... | reverse complement strand
ATATATATGTGTTAAAGTAGCAGTAGAAGATTTGATTGAGCAACTATTAATATACCAAGATGATTTTAAGCTTAAAGAGCAAGAACTACGAAGAGAATATTTTTATAAAAATAGGTCTCGCTTTAACGAATTGGTATTAAAAAAAATTCGAGTAGTTAAAGTAAAAAGAGTTTAAAAAAAGACCATATTGAAATGGCCGCTTTGCTAATCTTTTTAAATCGTACTTGTTATAATGGCTTGTATAGAGTAAATAGGAATGGTCTTTTTTAATGTGCCGATTGGAAACTATAAAAACCCCTTAATTTGTGATACTGACAATTTGAAGGTTGTATCAAAAGCTCTAAAAAAGTTAAAATTGAACATGCTGAGTATCAGCAAGTAGAAAAATTTGTTGATAATAATACATTTGTTTATATAGATCCGCCGTATCGACCAATATCTCAAACTGGGAATTTCACTTCCTATACTCCCCATATTTTTGATGATGAGTCACAAGAGGCTCTTTGCGAGGTTGTGAGGTCTTTGTCAGATAAAGGTGCAAGAATATTATTGAGCAATTCTGACCCTAGAAGTGTTGATCCTAATGATTATTATTTTGATAAATTGTATGATAGTTTTTATATTAAGCGTATAGATGCACTTAGATTGATTAGTAGGGTAAATAGAGATAGTGTTAAGGAGTTATTAATAAGTAATATAAAATTATAGCTATATTTTGGGGAGTTTTTGCTACTCTTATAAATAAAAAATTAGCGTCTAAAAATGAACCGCCTCTTAGAAGTAGATTTTTATATCTAATTCTAAGAGGCGTTTTTTGAAAACGGCAATGCCGCTAAGGCCTTTGAAGAAGCTCTCCGCTTGCGACACGCTTTAGATATTCGCAGTTTGCCAACCTGTCTGATTGAGTATGGTGAAAAAGCAGCACTTGTGAATGGGCTTGCCGGTTATGAAGAAGTTGTAAACATCATAGAACGTATGAAAGCGTGATTGTTATATAAAATGCTAAATGCCGCATCGGGTTCGATGCGGCATTTTTATGCTTTAAAATTAAATTTTATATGTGTTTATTCATCGCTATTCGTCATCTTCAGGTAACTCTTTAATCACCTTCGCCGGTACACCGCCGGCTACAGTATTGGCAGGGATATCTTTGGTTACCACTGCGCCGGCTGCAATAACAGCTCTATCACCGATCGTTACACCGGGAAGAATTGTTACATTACCACCAATCCATACATCATTACCGATAGTTACAGGTGTAGCCACAGCCATGTGATTGCGACGTTCTTTGGCATTTAAAGGATGATTGACTGTTGTAATGAGCGTGTTTGGTCCAATCATAACATTGTTGCCGATTATAACGGGAGCAATATCTAAAATTACTCCATTGAAGTTAATTAAAAAGTTATCGCCTACCGAAATATTTTTGCCGTTATCACAAACAAAGCGAGGCAATATGACCGGATTTTGGCCGACTTTACCAAATAATTTGCGAATTACGGTCTCGCGGGCTTTATAGTCGGCGGCACTGAGGGCGTTCAGCTCCTCACAACCTCTTACGGCATTCAGTCTAAGTGCGTCTACTTCGGGATCCATAAAATTATAAGGTAAACCGGCGTTTAATTTTTCTAATTCAGTCATATGTCCTCCTTTGGTTGTGAGTTAGCATTGGAAATTAACGATAGGATTTTTCAAAAATACTTAAATAATCTTCAGCGGAAAGCGGCAAAGGATCGGCTGTGATGTCACCACCGAGTACATCGGCAATACGCTGCGGATATGTTTTTAGTTCTTCTTTAGTAATTCCGTAATCACTCATTTTGAGTTTATCACAATTAATAGAAGCGAGTAAATTGTCTAAGGCGGCAATAAAGTCTTTGCCCGAGGTAGCGTCTTTAACTCCCATTGCTTTGGCCATCTTAATCATAGGTTCTTCGGCGGCTTGGCGTTCGGCGAAGAAATCGTAATATTCGTGAGCAATCATAATGAGGCCGGCACCGTGCACGAGATCTTCGTGATAACTACCCATAATATGTTCCATAGTATGCGGTGAAGTGCAAAGCATATAGTAGCCTGCTAAAGTATTGGCAACGGCCATGTGATAACGAGCTTCTTTATTGCTGCCGTCTTTATAAGCCTGCGGCAAGTATTTGGCGATTAATTCAATCGCTTTTAAGGCGAACATTTCACCCATTACATGCTCGTTTTTATTGATTACGCTTTCGGCAGCATGGAAAAAGGCATCCATCCCTTGGAAGGCTGTGAATTTAGGGGGTACGCTCATCATCAAATCAGGATCGACAATACTTAAAGTAGGGAACATGGACGGGAAGAAAATGCCGGTTTTTTCTTTTAGTTCATCGTTGGAAATAACGGCGGCAATATCTACTTCACTGCCGGTGCCCGCCGATGTGGTGATGGTTACAATCGGTGCTGCATCATAAGGAGCTGTTTGCTTCCCGCCTTGTTGACTTAGTGAGTAGTCCCAAATTTCACCGGGGTTGGTCATCATGAGGGCGATACATTTCGTGGCATCCATGACAGAACCACCGCCCAAGGCAATTACAAAGTCGCAGGCTTCTTTTTTTGCCATGGCCGCGCCGTCGGTTACATTTTGACGTGTAGGATTTGGTCTGATTTGATCGAATACAGCATAATCTATACCGGCTGTTTTCAGCTCATTGATAACACGGTCTAAATAACCGTATTTCTTTGTAGAAGAACCGTTTGAGGTAATGATTAATGCTTTTTTGCCCGGCAAATTTTGTTCGTGCAAATGACTTAATTGACCAAAACCGAATAATACTTTAGTGGGCATGTTAAACATAAATTGTTTCATAATAGAACCTCCTCGTAATTATTAGTAGTCTTGCATTAACGTGTATCCACAGTATAATCGGCTTTGGAAATGTTGACGACGGTAAAACGTAAGATATATAGTGGCAAATCTTAAGATTGATGATATACTAAAAGAAGATTACGAAGAACTAGAAAGGTATTATGCATCTGTTATGGCAAAAAACGTAAGGATAAAGATAAATTGAAGAAGGCTAAGAAGAAGCTTTCTAAGAAAACAGAACTAAAAAAGAAGAAAAAATCTAAGAAGAAACAAAATAAAAAACTTCAGGATAAGAAGGTAAAAAGAATAAGCAGAAATCAGAATTAGCGAAAGGGAATATAGCTACAAAAGAGGAAACATCTGAAACTGAAATGTCTAAATTAGACACGCTGAAAGACGCGTCAGCAAAGAAAACTGTGTTAGCAACGGCTATGGCAAAAGATGATGCGGCAGTGGTAGTCAAACAAGAACCTCCTGAATCAATAAAGGGAGAATCAACTACTATGACTGAAGAGACTATTTCCCCGGAACAGCAAGAACTCAATGAGGCGCTTACGAAATTAGGCAATGCTTTTATTACCGAACACTGGCCAAAGTTAAGGGCTTCTGGTGATACCCATCCTGAACGGGCTTATCAGTGGCCGGGCAAAGAGGACGAAACCATTATGATTTGCGTTTTCAAGGGGCAGCATATTGAAGAAGCTTTTCATCGTCATGACTTCTTTTTCTTAAACTTTGCTTATCAAGGTGATTACGGGGCACTCAGTTATACGCAAGATAACTATATTAAAGTTAAAGAAAACGAGTGTTATATCGGGCAGCCTTATACGGGTTATGCCCTGCAAGGTGACAGCAAGGAAGATATTATAATCATCGGCGTCTTGATTCAGAAAGAAGCTTTCTTCAAGACATTCTTCCCGATTTTGGCGGCCGATCAGAAGGTGTTTAATTTCTTCTTGGAACTACAAAATAATGAGTTTTCTGAAAACTTCATTCACCTGCATTTTGAAAAGCCAAATTACGTTCGTCGTTTATTGGAATTGATGGTACTTGAATTTGCTGAATCAGAAGAAGATACGCAGGCTATTTTACAACCACTTGTAGCAGCCTTACTATTAGGAGTAGCCCGTGAGCAGAAGGCACAGCAGCAAGCAGCAGATAGTAGTACTTCGAGCAGTCTCATTGATCAGATTATGCAATATATCAGCACTCATGTAGATTCTGTTTCGTTGAAGCAAATGGCCGCTGAATTAGCGTATCATCCGAACTATATTTCCAATTTGATTCGTCAAGAAACAGGGCAGTCTTTTAGTGAAATTGTTTCATCGCACCGTATGGATAGAGCAGCGTCGCTACTGCGCGGTACAGACTTGTCCATTGAAATGATTGCGGGTATGCTGGGCTATAGCAATACCAGTAATTTTTACAAGGCTTTTAAGAAACACTTTAATACATCGCCTAGAAGTTATATTGATAAATAGTGGCATGAAAAAGCCCCGCTTACAGTTGCGTTTAACTATAAGCGGGGTAATTTTATTTTTGAACTATTTTTTAGAACCTTTTAACTTATATGTAATATACAAGAACAGAATCCAGAATGGAATGGCAATAACCGATGGTCGGAAGCTATCCATTTGATACATAACGCCTACAACTACCAATAAGAATATAATACAGAGATAGTTAATCACCGGATAAAGTGGTGATTTGAATTTCAATTCATCAAGGCGGCCTTCACGAATGAAGGTGTTGCGGAATTTCATATGCGTAGCGATGATGACGAACCAGCTGATTACAAGGCCGGCTACTACGAGAGCCAAGAGATGCATGAATACTTCGCCGGCTTGCGGATAGAGGTAGGTCGTCAACACGATGATTAACGCTAACCCGGATGAGAATAAGGTACTGGCCAACGGCACACCGTGAACCGTTAAGTAACTGAAAATCTTAGGTGCATTGCCTGCCTGCGCCAAACCGTACAGCATACGGGAGTTACTGTATAAAATACTGTTGAATACAGATAAAGCCGCTACAAGTACTACGAGGTTCAAAATGTTGGAAGCTGCGGGAATACCGATTTCTTCAAAGATTTGAACGAATGGGCTGGCTTCAAGACCAACTTTATCCCAAGGTGCCAAAGACATAAGCACAACCATGGTGCCGATGTAGAAAATTAAGATACGCAATAATAATTCATTAATAGCCGTTGGTAAGCTTTTTTCAGGATTTTCCGCTTCGCCCGCCGTAATACCGATGAGGTCAACGCCGCCGAAGGAGAACATAACAACGGCCAAGGAGCAAAGGAAGCCCCAAGAACCATTCGGGAAGAAACCGCCGTTATCCCATAAGTTATGGAAGTTATGCGGGAAGGATCCCATGGTGGTAAAAATAAGGTAAAAACCGAATAGAATCATGCTGACGATGGCGCCGATTTTGATGAAGGATGCCCAGAACTCAACTTCGCCGTAGGCCTTAACGTTGATTAAGTTAATGGCCGTGATGATGACAAGGCATATGAGCGTAGTCAGCCAATGCGGAATGTCCGGGAACCAATAGGCGAGGTACACGGCGATGGCCGCCAGTTCCGCCATGCCGGCGAGCATAAATAAGGTCCAATAATTCCAGCCGGCCAAGTAACCCATAAAGCCATTCCAATATTTGTTGGCAAAATGACTGAATGAACCCGATACCGGTTCGCGTACGGCCATTTCACCGAGCATGCGCATAACGAAGAAAATAAAAAGGCCTGCCAATGCATAGGATGCAATAATACCCGGTCCTACCAATTTGATCGTCGGTGCCGAGCCGTAAAACAGGCCGGTACCTACCGATGCGCCTAAGGCAATCATCTGCATGTGACGGTTTTTGAGACCACGTTTCATACTATGGTCATGACCTTGATTTGATTTTTCACTCATAAAAAATCCCCCTTTATGTTCGGCTCTTCAAAAATACTCAACTACCGTGTTACGCTGCCGAACCTCTTATATATATTCTCTAATGTTACGTTATATAGTCGTTTTTGGCAAGCTGTTTGTACAATTTTACGGGACAATTTTAAAAAAATTACTATAATTTCGAAAAATGTATAATAAATATAAAGGAATTTCATATGGTCGCATCGAATACATACAGTAAATTGCGTTTCTGCGCTTTAAAGGAGGCGGTTCATATGAAAGAATATGCTAGTGATTTAATTCGTAATGTGGCTGTTGTATCTCACGACGGTGCGGGCAAAACAGCATTGGTAGAATCTTTGCTTTTTGGCTTGCGGCGCTGTTCAATCCGTCGGTAAAGGGCAAGACAACAAACATATTATGGATTTTGAACCTGAAGAAATTAAACGTAATGTTACTATTCAGCTTGGTATGGCACCATGTGAATGGAAGAATTATAAAATTAATTTCATTGATACGCCGGGTTATTCCGAATTCCATGGTGAAGTGCGCGCCGCATTGCGTGCTTCCGACGGCATGCTTATGGTACTCTCCGCCACGTCCGGTGTGGAAGTGGACACCATTCGCGCTTGGGATTACGGGGTAGAATTGCAGATGCCGCGCATGGCTTTTATTAACAAAATGGATATGGAAGGGGCCGACTTCTTCGGCACTCTTGAAAAAATGCACGATTTATTCGGCAAAGCCATCATGCCACTGCAGATTCCAATTGGCGAAGGTCCTGATTTTAAAGGTGTTGTTGACGTAGCAAAACGTACGGCTTATGTGTATGAAAACGGCAAGGTTACGGAAGTGCCGGTACCGGAAGAATTGTCTGCCAAAGTAGAAGAAATCCGTGAATTAACGGTAGAATCCGCTGCTGAAGGTGACGATACCTTATTGGAAAAATATTTAGACGGTCAAGAACTTACTTTGGAAGAAATTCGTCAAGGACTTCGCGAAGGTATGTTGACCGGCCGCGTATGTGCCGTTATGTGCGGCAGTGCCACTAATAATATCGGCATGGACCAAGTACTCGATCGTATGATTCGCTACATGCCGGATGCGTCTAAACGCGTTATGACCGCTGAAGATGTTGAGACAGGCGAAGAACGCGTTGTTCATGTGGATAAACCATTTACCGGTTTTGTATTTAAGACCGTTTTAGATCCGTTTGCCGGCAAACAGAGCTTTGTTCGTGTATTCTCCGGTGAATTAAAAGAAGGGGATAAACTCCTCAATATGAACCAAGGCGTAGAAGAAAAATGGGGTAAAATGTATACCCTCATCGGTAAGCAACAGGTTCTGGTTACGGAAGCTCGCGCCGGCGATATCGTTGTTATTCCTAAATTGGCTGTAACTAAGACCGGTGATACCTTTGCAACGCCTGCCTTCAAAGTTAAATATCGTCAGATTCGCTTCCCACAACCGCTCCATACGGTAGCTATGGTTCCTGAAAAGAAAGGGGAAGAAGAAAAATTAGCCAGTGCATTACAGCGCATTTCGGAAGAAGATCCGACTTGTGTAGTTGTTAAAGACGTAGAAGGGCGTCAGATGCAAGTTCGTTGCATGGGTGAAGTTCATTTGGATCATATCCTCACCAAGATGGAACGTAAATACGGCGTAAAAGCTAAATTGGAAAAACCGTATATTCCATATCGTGAAACGGTTCGCGGTCATGTAGAAGTAGAAGGCAAGCATAAGAAACAAAGCGGCGGTCATGGTCAGTACGGTCATGTTAAAATTGCTATTGAGCCATCCACGGAAAGTGATTTTGAATTTGTAGATAAAATCTTCGGCGGTGCGGTACCTAAGCAGTATATTCCGGCTGTAGAAAAAGGCGCTCGTGAAACATTGGAAAAAGGTTTATTGGCCGGCTATCCTATGATTGGTGTGAAGGTAACCTTATTAGACGGTTCTTACCATGCTGTTGACTCCTCGGAATTAGCATTTAAGGTAGCCGCTGCGCAAGCATTGAAGAAAGGCGTGCCACAGGCTAAACCGGTACTCTTGGAACCTGTTTACAATGTAAATGTGTTTGCACCGGATGCTTTCATGGGCGATATTATGGGCGATTTGAACAGTCGTCGCGGTCGTGTGCTCGGCATGGAACAGGGTGAACGTGAAGGCATTACAGTTGTTAAAGCACAGGTACCGTTTGCTGAAATGCTCGACTATGTAACTGTATTGCGCTCCATGACGCAAGGGCAAGGCGTTTTCAACATGGAATTCAATTCCTATGAGGAAGTGCCTCATAAAACAGCGGAAGCAATCATTGCTAAATTTGACGGTACCGCTGATGAAGAATAAAATACTATGTGATTTATAAATAAATGTTTGATTTATAAACAAATGCTTGATTTATAATTAAATGTTCAATACATAAATGGAAGCTTAGCAGTAGCTGAGCTTCCATTTATAGACATTAATTTACAGCTAATTGGTAATAAGAAGGCGTTTAAACAGATAAGAAGGGACATATTGTGATATTTGGTAATGTAAATGTAAATTATAACGGTCTCGGGTATTCGCCCGTGTTGGTACGCGTACTCGATTGGTTGAAGTCTACGGATTTTAAGCAGCTGCCATTGGGGCTCATGACATTGACGGTGACAATATTTTTGCCATGCTGCAAGAAGTGACGACTAAAAAAATAGCAGATACGCGACCTGAATCACATAAGGACTATTTAGATGTTCAGTTCGTCATCGATGGGCAAGAAAAGATGGGCTTCTTACCGGATTATGGCATTGAAAAGGTAACAGAAGCACATCCGGACAGAGATTTGTATTTTTATGCTTCGGAAGTGACCGATGAAGGCTTTGTATTAGCCACGCCGGGGGACATATGTTATTTTCTACCCGGAAGACATTCATCGACCATGCTGCGCCGTTAATGATGAGCCTGCCAAAGTATTAAAGATTGTGGTCAAAGTAGCTATGAAGTTATTGGCTTGATATGCTGTTTGTGATTGTAATCACTAACTTATTGGCTTGATAAGCAATTGGCGATTTGTTACAATAGCAGTAAATGAAGGACGACCGGCTTATGGCCGGTCGTTTTTAGTACTTTGATTCGAAGGATGAAAATATGGATAGAAAGTTTTTAGTCGGTATCGGCCTGACGCTCATGGGCGGTATTTTATGGGGATTATCGGGCGCCTCATCACAATTTTTGCAGCAACAACGCGGCATCACGCCGGAATGGTTATTGGTCGTACGCTTATTAATCTCCGGTGTTGTCACCGTTATGGCCGCATATTGGCAAGGGCACGGTAAGATTTTTGAAGTGTTTAAAACGCCAAAAGATGTGATTGGTGTTCTGGTGTTCGGTTTGCTCGGCATGGCCTTATGCCAATACGCCTACTTCCGCTCGATTTATTATGCCGGTGCGGGCATTGCCACCGTGTTACAGTACTTAGCGCCGATTATTATTGTGCTCTATATGGCCATTCGGTATTTGAAATTGCCTACTTGGGGCGAAACCATAAGCATCGTGTTGGCCACCATAGGGACGGCTATGATTGCGTTACAGGGTAAGTTGTCATTTGGCCGGTATTTGATGAAAAAGTCCTCTTTTGGGGTTTGCTTTCAGCCGTGGCGGTAGCTATCTACAGCGTTCAGCCGGTTTCGTTGTTGCGCCGTTACGGCACGGGTCCGATTGTCGGTTTTGCCATGTTGTTTTCGGGCATTATCATAACTCCTTGGGCTAAGCCGTTTGATGTGCCCGGTGAATGGGATATGTGGACATATATTGCTTTTTTTAATGTGGTTGTGCTGGGTACGATTATTTCCTTCAATGCCTATTTGGAAGGGGTACGCCGCATTGGTGCCGTAAAAAGGTTCCGTATTATCTTCGGTAGAGCCGATTTCGGCAGCCCTACTAGGCTGGGCTTTATTGGGCAGTGAATTTTTAACCACCGATATTATCGGTTTTGTTCTTATACTATCGACAATATTTATTTTGGCTCGAGAGAAAAGTAAATAGTATTGAGTGGATAGTTCCCGATAAATTCGTTTTATCCTGATGATGACACATCGAAATACTTAGATAATATATATTGACATATCTCAAAATTAAGATATAATAAAATTATGAGTAATAAAGAATTACAAGATATTTTTAAAGCACTATCTAATGAAAGCCGCCTAAAAATTTTACAATGGTTAAAAGAACCGTCGAAGCACTTCCCGCCCCAGGGATTTCATATGCCTGAGGAAGACGCGTTTAAAGGAGGAGTCTGTGTAGGGAGTATTCAAGAAAATTAGGCATTTCGCAATCGGCCGTGTCCCATTATTTAGACCTTATGCAACGGGCCGGATTATTAGAGTCCGCTCGCTTTGGCAAATGGACATATTATCGCCGTAATGAAAAAGTGATAGACAGCTTTAAGGCAGAAATTAATAGTACGCTTTAGGTAAAAAGCAGTGTTTGCTGCTTTTTATTTTTTTGAAATATCTATGCATCTGTATATGATGATTTGTTAGGGAAAGAAAAAATAAACTCATCCGGCAACGGGACAAGTTTATTTTGCAGTATTCAAAAGATGTGATGACCATATTTAACAGTACTTGGCCTATTATTATAATCTTAATTTAAAGTACACCCAAATGGCGTTGGCTAAGAATAGCAGACCGCTAGCCCAGAAGAGGGCGGTAAAGCCGAATTGCCCCATGAAGAGCGCACCGCCCACAGAGCCGAGGAAATAACCCAAGAACTGAGTCGTCTGGGTATAGGAAAAGACTTGGCCGGAAACGGTTTTAGGGGCATGAGTGGAAATATACGTGTTGAGTGACGGTAATAAGCCGGCGAGCCCAAGCCCGGTTAAAAAGCGTAAGATACCAAGTTCCAAGGCCGAAGTGACATAGGCCTGCGGAATGGTAACGAGGGCTACATAAATTAACGAACCAATGAGGATAGGCCGCGGACCGATGCAATCTATCCATTTGCCTATATAGGAACTGCTCAACATTTGCGCAAAACCGGTTGAGGCAAAGACGAGTCCTGCCAATAAGGCGAGTTGTGGTGTATCAGGCGGTACAATTTCGCTCAAGTACACCGTAATAATCGGCTGCAAGCTCATCAGAGAGAGTGCATAAATAAAAGTAGAGGCCGCTACAATTAACAGCTCATGGAAGTTCGGTAATTGTTGACGCAACTCTTTAAAATTGTGGGCCACCTTGTTTGGATCCGGTGTAAAGGACTCGTGAACAAAGAAAAACACCAGTAAAAAGGCGGCGCCTAAGAAGCAGGCAATGATGAAAAAAGAGAAACGGACGCCAAACATATCGGCTAAGTAACCGCCGATTAAAGGACCGATGAGTGAACCGGCCAAATTGGACGAGGCCAGCACCGACAAGGCCCAACCTGTTTTTTCTTCCGGTGTTTCCGACGCCACGAGAATGATGGAAGCGGAGAAAAAGCCGGACACGAGACCGTGTATAAATCGGACTAACACAAGCTGCAATGGCGATTGTACGAAGCACATGAGCAGATTACAGAGCATCATCCCAAAACTGGCTCGCAGTAAGGAAATTTTGCGACCTTTACGGTCGGCTAAGCGGCCCCAATAGGGAGAAACTAATGCGACGACTAAATATGTGATGCCCATCGCCAAGCCTGACCAATAGGCTGTCTCGTTTGTTGTGGTGACGCCCAGTTCGTTCATATAAATCGGTAATAGCGGCGCCAATTGGCTGAGCCCCAAGGCCGATAAGAACGCGCCGAAGAAACAAATGTATACAGTGCGTTGCCAAGCAAGCATATAAATCCTCCTTTTGAATTTGTTAGTAGATGTTTTAATTATACACTTTTTTTACAAAAAGTGCATATGAAATGACTTGACAAAATGGAGGTACTTCTCTATACTCTAGCTAAGGCAAAATACCATAGCAACTTGCTATGGATATTTTAGTTATAAGAAAATGTTTTATACATATGATAGAATGCGATGACAAAGACGGTTATTTCGGGTAATTCTCAGCGAGCTGACAGATGGTGCGAGGTCAGTGAATGAAGAAATAACGAATCACTTGGGAGCATATGAAGTTTTAACTTTATCGGTGAGCACCGTTATATGCGTGAGTGGCTCTTTATGAGTCAGTAGGGTGGTACCACGGACTATCGCGTTCGTCCCTTCGGGGATGAGCGCTTTTTTTATTAGTTGAGAGGAGAGTATTTATGGATTACGGTAAAACTTTGCATTTGCCTGCAACGGAATTTCCTATGCGCGGCAACTTGCCAAAAATGCGAACCTGAGTATTTAAAATTTTGGGAAGACAATAAAATCTACGAAAAACGTTTGGAATTAAGAAAAGGCAATAAGAGCTTTGTCTTGCATGACGGACCTCCGTATGCAAACGGCAAACTTCATATCGGTCATGCCCTTAACAAAACGTTAAAAGATATCATCATGAAATATAAAACCATGCAAGGTTTTTACACTCCATATATTCCGGGCTGGGATACGCATGGTTTGCCAATCGAACATGCCATCATCAAAAACACCGGCCTTAACCGCCATGAAATGAGTCCACTTGATCTTCGCGCTAAATGTAAAGAATACGCTTTGCAGTGCGTGGAAGAACAGAAAAAAGACTTCATCCGTTTCGGCGTACTCGGCCGTTTTGAAGATCCGTATTTGACATTAAAACCTGCGTTTGAAGTTAAACAGCTTGGTATCTTCGGTGAAATGGCTAAACGCGGATACATCTACAAAGGTCTTAAAACTGTTTACTGGTGTACTCACTGCGAAACAGCCTTGGCTGAAGCGGAAATCGAATACCATGAAAAGAAATCCTTCTCTATCTATGTAAAATATGCGTATGTAGATGAAGTAAAACGTACGTTGCCTGAAGGCGTGGATCCGGCTAAAGCCTATGCTGTAATCTGGACAACTACACCTTGGACATTACCTGCATCTCAGGCCATCTCCGTAAACCCTGAACTTGAATATGCATGGGTACAGGTTGGCGATGAATACTACTTGATGGCCGTAGAACTCGTTGACTCCGCTATGAAGATGCTCAGGTTGAAGACTACAAAGTGGTTAAAACCTTCCCGGGTTCCGACTTGGAATTGGCTACTTTCAGGCATCCGTTCATTGACCGCGAAGTTAGAGTATTATTGGGTGACCATGTAACACTTGAAGCCGGTACCGGCTGCGTTCATACCGCTCCTGCACACGGTGAAGAAGACTTTGGGATTTTCCAAAAATACAATAAAGAAGGCAAAATCAACACGGAAATCCTTTCTTTCGTTAATGCTACCGGTAACTATGTGGCCGCTGTAGATAACGATCGTTACGGCGATACGGAAGAACCGTTGGCCGGCAAAGAAATTCACGAAGCCGAAGTGCCTATCTTGAAAATCGTAGCGCATAACGGTGCTTTATTGCATAAAGGTACGTTGCGTCACCAATACGCACACTGCTGGCGTTGTAAAAATCCGGTAATCTACCGTGCCACCGAACAGTGGTTCTCTTCCGTTGACGGTTACCGTAAAGCAGCCCTTGACGTTATCGACAATCAGGTACAGTGGATTCCTAAATGGGGCCATGACCGCATCTATAACATGATTGCGGACCGTGGGGACTGGGTAATTTCCCGTCAACGTGTATGGGGCGTACCAATCCCTGTATTCTACTGCGATTCTTGCGGTGATTATGTAGTAAATGATGATACTATCAAATCTGTTCAAGCTTGGGTTGCCAAAAGAAGGATCCGATGCTTGGTGGAATCATACAGCTAAAGAATTATTACCTGAAGGTTTCACTTGCCCTCATTGCGGTCATGGTGAATTCCACAAAGAAACGGATATCATGGACGTTTGGTTCGACAGCGGTTCTTCTTGGGCCGGCGTTTTGGAAAACGAAGGTCTCGATGTACCATGCGCTATGTACCTTGAAGGTTCCGACCAGCATCGCGGTTGGTTCAACTCTTCCTTGCTTACCAGCGTAGCTACAACCGGTCAAGCACCTTACAACTCCGTATTGACTCACGGGTTCGTAGTTGACGGTGAAGGCCGTAAAATGTCTAAATCCGTAGGTAATACGGTAGCACCTTCCGACATCATCGATGTGTACGGTGCCGACGTAATGCGTCTTTGGGTATCCTCCGCGGATTACCAGGGCGACGTTCGTTTGTCCAAAGACATCGTTAAACAGTTGTCTGAAGTATATCGTAAGATCCGTAACACATTCCGCTTCTTATTGGGGAACTTGGACGACTTCAATCCGAATACAGATAAAGTGGCTTATGAAAACTTGTCTGAAATCGACAAATGGGCTCTTCTTCGCTTGGAAGAAGTTCGCCGCAAAGTTACGGAAGCCTATGAAAACTACGAATTCCATATCTTGTATCATACAATCCACAACTTCTGCACCGTTGATTTGAGTTCCTTCTACTTGGATGTAATGAAAGATACCATGTATGCTGAAAAAGCGACGGCACAGGCTCGTCGCAGTGCTCAGACTGCTATGTATGAAATCGTAGCAACCTTGGTACGTATGGTAGCACCGGTTCTTTCCTTCACCGCTGAAGAAGTATGGCAGTACATGCCGAAAGAAGACGGTATGCGTGAAAGCGTAATGCTTGAAGATTGGCCTACCGGCAAAGAAGTTCATTATGATGCAGCGTTGGCTGAAAAATGGAGTAAGCTCTTGGCTCTTCGTTCCGAACTTACAAAAGCTTTGGAAACGGCTCGTCAGAATAAAGAAATCGGTCACTCCTTGGATGCATCCATCACAGTATATGCTGACGGCGATGTATTCAAACGCTTGAACGAAGTCAAAGACCAGTTGGCCGCTTTACTCATCGTAAGTGAAGCTCATTTGGTTGAAGGTCGCGATTCGGCTCCGGCTGAAGCGGTGGCTACCGAAGAAGGTCACTTGAGCGTGGTTGTAAAACCAAGTGAATTTGAAAAATGCGAACGTTGCTGGATTCATCGTGAAACAGTAGGGCAGAATGCAGAACATCCTACATTGTGCCATCGTTGCGTAGATGTATTAACTAAATAATTTTCGAGCACATCACTTGATTTGCTCTTTGTGAAAAGGAGACCATGCTCTTCCTTGCTCCCAGCCTACAGCTTCGCTGATAGGAAAGGTCGCTTCGGAAGACATGGTCTCCTTTTCTGCTCAGAGCACAATGGAGTTGTTGCTCGGAAATTATTTAGTGGCGAGGAGGGGGAGAAGGTGCTTCCTGCCTACAGCTACGCTGATAGGAAAGGTCGCTGCAGAAGGGGTATTCTCCTCTTTATACTCAGAGTACGGTGGCGCTGTTGATCGGAGATTATTAGGTGTACTCTACATTGCTGGGCTCGCTACGGATGTGTTTTTAGAATCTGAATTTTCGTGAAGTATATAAAATAAATATATATCTGTGATAAATTTTTGTAGTATAATTGAAATGATTATAAGTGATGATATAGAGTGTGGGGAATAGGGGGCGTGGAATGAGATATTTACGTGTTTTCTTAGCTGTAGTTTTATTGCTGGGGATTTTTGCAATCAATAATAGTTTATATGCTGCTGATTGGTATTATGTTGGCAAGAGTGCCAATGAGGATACTTTTTTCATCGATAATGAAAGTCTTGAAAAAACGAGTTTACAGGCTAAGTTATGGGTTCGCAAAGGTAGTCCTGATGGTACGACTATTTATTATTTGATGGGGATGGATCGAGATTCGCGGACGGTAAAGGTTATTTCGCGTATCATGTACGGGCAAAATGGTGAGGTTCTTGAAGCAGGAGCAATTAATAGTGAGTGGCTTGCTATTGTGCCGGATTCACCGATGGAATGGGTTTATTCGCTATTGTGGTAAATGTTAAGGTGTAAACCGCATGTTGGTTATTATAGTTTTGTGGTAGTTGGGGGAGATTAATAACATGAAATTTATGCGCATTGTTTTTATGGTATTTGCTTTACTAGGTTTATTCGGTATCAATAACACTTCACTAGCTGTTAATTGGGATTATATTGGCAAGAATGTTAAAGGAACGATGCTTTTTGTTGACACGGATAGTGCTGAAATAAATGCTGAACACGCCAGAGTATGGGTTAAGATGGAATATCCGGATGGGGCATCAGATATTTTTCTTGTTGCCATGGCTCGCCGGGCAAAGATTATAAAATACTTCTCCTATGCTGTTTATGATAAAAATGGCGTGATTACCAGTGCCGGCGATTTCTATGACGGGTGGAAACATATCGTGCCGGAGTCGGGCATGGAGGCGGTGTATAAAGCAATTTGGCCGTTTAACTAAATAGCGTCTGAGCCGTTATGGGCTCTGGGGAAAAGAAGCATATATCTCCCTCGCTCTCTGCCTACAGCTTCGCTGATAGGAAAGGTCGCTTCGGAAGATATATGCTTCTTTTTGGTGCCCAGGGTACGATAGCGCTGTTGCTCAGAGGTTATTTAGTGGCACGGGCTAGATGGCTTTATAGGGGAGAAGGGGGAGATTGGAGGTTATTTAGGAGAGAACCGCATTGCTTCGCTCGCTACGGGAGATGTGAGGTTGTATTAGAGTAATGAGCGGAGGTGGCGTGACTCAGAGGATAATTTAGGGGCTGCCCGCATTGCTTCGCTCGCTACGGGGGATGTGAGTTTGTATTAGAGTAATGAGCGGAGGTGGCGTGACGTCAGAGGTATTTAGGAGTGCTCCGCATTGCTTCGCTCGCTACGGGGGAT
>ENA-OQJN01000478-OQJN01000478.1-human-gut-metagenome-genome-assembly--contig:-NODE-478-length-16529-cov-2.780697_pt1 | contig 16529 bp, 12 predicted proteins | sample MGYA00242610_ERZ504777 | MGnify/ENA primary metagenome ERZ504777 (study PRJEB26092, sample SAMD00036350) | human gut metagenome | host: Homo sapiens | study: EMG produced TPA metagenomics assembly of... | reverse complement strand
CGCCACGGTAAACCTGACACACAACCGGGAGTGGTACAACCGTATATACGAGCAACGTATAGAGAACGGACAGATACAACGAGTCTCCTTACCACTGTCCAACCACGGTTCCGGATATACCGTCAAAAGCACGCTATCCAAAGGCTTTTACGATCTAGGGCTAAAGACCTCGCTCCTGGCGCTCCTCAATATCAGCAAGGCCGAGCAAATCAGCGGGGGACAAAGGCTTCCCTATCAATATCGTCTCATGCGCCTAGAACCCAAAGTGATCTGGACTCCCAACCGCCATTGGGAGACCAGTTACCAAACCGATATCCGGTACGGAGGAAGTAAAATAGGAGAACGTACCCGTTTGGCGCCCTTATGGAACGTCACCCAACAAGTACAACTCTCCTACATTTTCTCACCCATAGAGGCAAGCCTTTCCGTAGATCATTATCACAATGACGTGAATGAAGACCAATCCGTCAACGCCGTTTTCGCGGACTTCTCGGTCTTATGGAAATCCCAGCGTTTGCAAATCACCGCCACGGCGACAAACCTGTTCGACAAACGTACCTACGGATACACGCGATACGCATCGTTGGAAAGCTATACCTCATGGGTACGTATCCGTCCCCGGGAGTTTCTGGTAGCGATCCGCTACCAGCTATAAACGATCCAGACGAGTCCGGGTTATAGGCGTATCTTCCGCTCCACCGTACCCTCTGCCGTATCTATCCGTATGAAATAAACGCCGGGCTGGACATTTCCCAAGGAAACAGCGTAATCCACCGAGGCTGGAGAATCTACCTTCTCACCATACAGATGACGGCCCGAAGCGTCATGTACATGGATGCTGAACGAACCGGGGACCTCCGCCCAACGGACATGGAAACTTCCTTTCGTACCGCTAGCATATACGGACACGGCCTCTTGCGGAGCCTCCTCGAATACGTTCTCCGTAGAGGTAGGGATTCCCAATATATCCAGCAGACCTTTATACACGTCTATCTTTCCCCATCCCCATTGCTTGTTCGGATAAGAGAGCGGTTTATCCTGAACAGCCGTACGGGAGAAGACATCCTTGATATCATCCGGGGATAAAGCAGGATTCGCCTGTAACCAGAGAGCGATACTGCCAGTCACGAAAGGACAAGCCATCGAGGTTCCACTCATATACCCCCATGGATATCGATGTCCACTTTGAAAAGTTGGAATAGCGAGCCTGTGATGCCTTGGCTCCTTCACCGATCTCACCCTCCAGATAGAATGAGTTATAGGAGGATGCCACCCAAAGTCCGGGTGCTGTTATATCTGGTTTCATGCGATTTTCAAGCGTAGGCCTACGCTTGAAAATGATGTTAACTCACCCAAACTATTACCTGCCAAATAAGAGGTACCCCCATCTACATTTACCGGGCATATACGAGTGGCATAAGCCCCGACAGCTATCACGTTTTTGGCTGATGCCGGAGAGCCGACAGTGAAATCTCCCGTACCGACCGTATAAGGATACCCTTTTCCCAAGTCTGTAAATAAGCTCTCGCCATTGTTGCCCCAAGCCCGGACCGGCGTGTTATTTGTCGCCACATGAAGTAAGAATATCTTTTCATTTTTTGGTGCCTTCCGGATAATTGAACTGAATAAAAAGACGGTATCTCCCATTAAACACATATAATTCAGATTCCATTGCGCCTCATACACCAACGTGCCATCCACGCTCTCACTAAGTAAAAACAGAAGACTTAGGCATTGTATCCAAGGCGAAAAACCCGGTAGTATTTAATATCTCATCGCTTTCGCGATCATACAGATCCAGGCAAACAGAAAAAGGTTCCCCGGGCTCGTCCGCCCAAATATCCACCAGTCCATAAGAAAGACCCGTATTAGACCTGCCAACAAAAGTACGCAAGGTATCCGAAGGCGACATCAGTTCGGTATATACTGGCATGTCCCTAGAATTTCCCATGGCAACCGTGATGATTTTTCCCGGTCCGACCATTCGGTCCAACATTATATCCATAAAATTAGTACCATCGTGTCCTCCAATACCATCCCCTAAACTAAGATTCACCACGCAAGGTCTACCCAGTCTCTCGCTCTCCTTGAATATATAGTCCACTCCGTCTACGATATCAGAATTCTGCATGGTAGTAGCCACCAAGATCATATCACTCTCGTTGGCCACACCTTGGTAGGGCGTATCAAACCCTCCTCCGGCAGCTATGCCCGCGACATGGGTACCATGCGTATTTACATCCGAATCAAACGAGCAAGCCGCATCCAGCAGTTCCTCTTCCGTCCTGTATTCCGCTTTACTATAAGGACTCGTTTGATCCCAAACTTGTTTGATACGATACGCTTTACCCTCTTTGTCATAGAAATTCGGGTGAGTAAAATCTAATCCCTGATCGACCACACCCACGATGACCCCCTTGCCCGTATAAGGCTGGGGAAGCTTAGTCCCCGCATAGGCATCCGCCACGTCCGAGTAGTAACGGGCCGAGTCCATACTGGCCCTCATAGGTTGTGAAGCGGATACATATTGGATACAACCCAGCCCAGACACCGACTCCACGGCAGACAGGGGGATCAACACCGTAGCGATATCTCCCGTCCTTGTCCGGATACGGCACCCGGCCGAATCCAAGGAAGCCCATCCCTCATCCGTCGCCACCTTCACGAAAGCCGAGAGATAATCTCCCGAGATAGAACTCCTCAACAACGAGTTCGCCGTATCTTTCTTCGCTAATTTGTCTAAAAGAATACGTGTATAGGGAGACATCTTGGAATACGTAGGTTCTTGGGCAAACATCCCTCCTACCACAAAAATCGCTAGAAGCAGCGATAACAAAATAGATTTTCTCTTCATATTAACCATCTTTTCCATTATATTTCAATTAAGACGTAAAGCTCGTCTCATCACGCCAGCCACGACATTTTAAATGCGCCATTTTATCTGTCTTATTGTGATACAAAGTAAGGCTTTTAAATGCGGACTTTCATTAAGAAACCCCGCTACCTTACGACATTTAGTCCAAAAACAGTGTGACATATAATCCGGATTCGAGGTAAACTAGGCCCTTTTCATATCTAATCGTCACCAAAAACACTTATAAATCAAAGAAAAATTTATATTTTTGTTCGCTAAAAGTAAATGAATGAAACTAACATATATAACTTTATTCTTTTTTTCTATCGTACTCTTGTAGAGCGGGCAAACCCTTCCGCAGATAACCGCCCCCAAGAAAAATTATCTTACCAATCCATATTCAATCAGATCATCGCAACCCCCGAAAAAGCGATAAACCTAGCCGATAGCGCCGAGAACCTACGGATCATACCGGAATACAAAGCACATATCATCCGGTCACGGGCATACGCCCGGTTGAAAAACGAGAAGAAAGCGCTGGAATACGCTCTAGCCGCATTCCACACCGATTCCGTACAAAACGACTCCACGGCCTACATGAATGTTTGCCAGATACTAAGTAATTGCTATATCGAGCTATCCCGCCAGAACGAAGCCATAGAATACGCAACGAAAGCGATACAGATCGCACGCTCCCAAGGCAATAAGAGCGTCGAGGCTACCTCTATGATCTCCATCTCACGGGCACAAAACGAGCTGGCACAAAAAGACAAGGCTATCGAGACACTTGACCAAGCGATTGAACTGCTACAAGGCACCACCGATCCGGAAGAAAAGTGTACGTTGATCTCACTTTATATGGAGAAGCTACGAAACATCATGATCCAGGAGAAAAATGAAGAAGCAATAAATACCGGAAAGGAAGTAGAGGCACTTCTGGAAAAGATGGAACAAACAGGCGACATGCAAGAGACAAGGGTGGATATGCACCTAGGTTATTTATATAGCTTCCTTTGCGAAGCGTATCAACTGATCGGAGAGGAACAAGCAGCGGCCAGTTACTACCAAAAGTTCCTCACCACCAAATTCGCCCAAAAGCCGCAGGGAAGAACGAGAGCGGACCCTTACCTGCTATTAATAAATGATTATAAGCAAGTGATCCATAACACCTTGGAACGGGAGAGACTGACTCCGGCGCAAGATACCATCAATAAAGATTATACGGTGATGCTAGCGAAGCTAAAGAATACCTATTCCTTAATGGGGGACTATAAAACAGCTCTCCAATACAGTGATCGTCTCTCCAACATACGAAAGGAACTGTATGCCCGCGACAAGGAAAACGCGGCCATGGAACTTGCCATCGCCTATGAGACGAACGAAAAGGAAACCAAGATCATCAAGCAGGAAATGGAGCTGAAGCAGCGCAACACATTTCTCGGAGCCTCTCTAGGCATCATAATCCTCCTTATTCTCTTGCTTTGGATCTCGTACCGGAACAGCCAGGTCATCAAGCGAAAGAACAAGATCACAGTGAACCAAGTAAACCAACTCCTAGCCTACAAGAATGAGCTATTGGCGATCAAGGAACGTGACAAAGAGGCAGAACTATCGCACCAAGAAGAACTTCCCAAATCAGATAGCAAGACACAAACTGACCCAGATCAACCAATCGACCAAGATTCTTTCATCCTGTTGGAAGAAATAATGCATAAAGAGAAACTCTATCTAAAATCAGATCTTACCCGTGAGGACGTACTAAAACGGCTCCGCATGGACAAAAACCGTTTTGCCCGGATGATACAGAGCAACACGGGAGACAATTACACAAACTATATCAGCAACCTCCGCATGGAACACTCCATACAGCTAATGAAACAATATCCTTATTACAACCTAGAAGCCATCGCCCTCGATTCCGGATTGGGAAACGTACGTGCCTTACACCGCCTCTTCAAGAATAAGATCGGGATGACGCCTACCGAGTATAAAAAAGCCTTACATGTGAATTAAATTAACTATTTGCGGCAATCGGTCCCAATCCCGTACAAAAAACTTACTTTAAGCCCTTTTATTCAATAAATTCATCTAATTTCGCGTCATTTATAAACGACACGTCTCTATGAATAATGATAAGATCGTCACACCCAGCTTTTGCTATATACTAGCGGCGAATTTCCTGCTTTTTTTCGCTTTCTATCTAATCCTGCCGATCTTGCCTTTTTATCTGAAGGAAGAATTCATGATCGGGAAGTCTATGATCGGGTTTATCTTGTCGTGCTATACGCTAGCGGCGCTCTGTATCCGTCCGTTCGCCGGATATTTACTGGATACTTTCGCCCGCCGTCCCTTATATCTGGTGGCTTATTTCATTTTCACCGCCATATTTGGCGGATACATGGTAGCCACGGCGCTTACCCTCTTTATCGCCTTACGCGTCGTACACGGTTTCGCCTTCGGCATGGTGACGGTGGCCGGAAATACGATACTGATCGATATCTTGCCCTCCTCCCGCCGTGGGGAAGGTATTGGCTATTACGGCCTAGCCAATAACATCGCCATGAGTTTCGGACCGATGATCGGTCTGTTCATGCAAGGGAACTTCACATACGACGTGATCTTTTCCTGCTCGTTGCTATCCGGAAGCCTTGGTTTTATCATGGCCTATATGGTCAAGACTCCTTATAAGCAACCGGTCAAACGAGAACCGATCTCCCTAGACCGCTTTTTCTTGGTGAAGGGAACTTGGGCGGGTATCTCCCTATTATTGCTCTCCATTCCTTATGGTATGACTACCACTTATGTAGCGATGTACGCCGCTGAGATCGGGATCAGCGTAAACTCCGGACTTTATTTCACCTTTATGGCCATGGGACTAGCCGTCTCCCGCCTGTTCTCCGGACGGCAAGTGGATAAAGGACGGATCACGCTTGTTATCTCCCTCGGGATGTATTTGGCGGCGGCCACATTCTTTCTTCTCGCGGCGCTCAAGGAGTTGATGCATTGGAATCCAGTATTTTCCTCTTATCTCTACATAGGTATAGCCCTCTCGCAAGGCGTGGCATTCGGAACCATGTTCCCTGCTTTCAACACGCTTTTCGTGAATCTGGCACCCAATAACCAGCGGGGTACGGCCACTTCTACATATCTAACTAGTTGGGATGTAGGTATCGGTATCGGGTTGATGGCCGGGGGCAGCATCGCACAAGAGCTGGGTGGCTTCAACTACGCCTACCTGTCCGGCGCTTGCCTTACGGTATTGTCTACGTTTTTCTTCTTGTTCAAGGCAGGGCCTCATTTCAATCGGTACAAGCTGAGATAAGTACTGCACGGCTCTTCCATTAATCTATCCGTTTTAGTTAAGCCGAGAAGCTTTAATTCCATACAATAAGCCTACTCATGAGCTGCGCACGTAAGAAGCTAAGAATCAGCGTCAAAAAAAAACACGAGAATCTTTCCGTCAAAACACGTACATGTTTTTTCAAAAAGTCGTACGTGTTTTGGATGAAACTCGTACGTGTTTTCCCGAATCTTTCGGCTGAGAACAAAAGCGCATATAGAAATCGACAAGAAGCCATCATCACTTGTATATCCCCTGTTTTTTACTTAATATCGCGTAACGATAATCAAGCTGATAAGATGAAAATAATAGCAGATAACACGGTTCCTTACCTAAAAGGGATCTTGGAGCCGATAGCAGACGTATCCTACCTTGACTCCAAAGAGTTTACACCCACGAACATAAAAGACGCAGATGCCTTGATCGTACGTAGCATAGATAAATGTACACGCGAGCTATTGGAAGGTAGCCGGGTTCGCCTCATCACGACAGCCACGATCGGATACGACCATATCGATATCCATTATTGCGAGAAGGCAGGGATCACGTGGAAGAACGCCCCGGGTTGCAACGCCGCTTCCGTGGGGCAATATGTATTATCCTCTTTGGTAGCCGTCGCCCTCCGCAAAGGAGAGAGACTAGCAGGGAAGACTATCGGTATCGTTGGCGTAGGCCATGTAGGGAGTATCGTGGAGAGGCTATGCGAGGCCATGGGGATGCGTGTGCTTCGCAATGACCCGCCCCGTGCCGAGCAGGAAGGCGACGGTGGATTCGTATCCTTGGACACGATCGCGAAAGAGGCGGATATCATAACCTTGCATGTGCCGTTGACCAAAGAGGGACGTTTCGCCACCCGCCATCTCGCCGATCCTGCTTTTTTCGACAAATTGGAACGAAAACCATGGTTTATCAACAGTTGCCGGGGCGCCGTACATGATACGCAGGCCTTATTGCAGGCCAAACGAACCGGCAAGGTCAGCGAACTGATCATCGATTGCTGGGAGAACGAACCGGATATCGACCGGGAATTACTGTCGGAAGCCACGATCGCCACTCCTCATATAGCCGGTTTCTCCGCCGACGGGAAGGCGAACGGGACACGAATGTGCCTAGAGAATATAGGATGCTTTTTCGGTATCCGTATCGAAAAGATCAAGGAAGTCATTCCGCCTGCCCCAACCAACCTATTCATCGACTTGGGACAATTCAAGGAGCACCGTGTGGAAGAAGCCATCTTGAGAAGTTTCAACCCAGAAGTAATCGACCAAGCACTAAGAGCGAATCCTCATCATTTCGAGCGATTTAGGGCAGCGTATGATCATCCCCGTGAGTTCCATGCTTACCAAGCGATCAAAGCTGACCCGGAAGAATTCGCCGTACTCCAAAAACTAGGTTTTCAAGTAGGCTAATGACAAAAAAGCCTTACAGTAAACTTTCGATCACATGAGGATAATGCGCATACTCCAAGGCATGCACTTTCGCGGCTACCTCATCTGGCGTATCCGAAGGTAATACCGGGCAAGAAGCCTGGAAGATGATAGCGCCCTCATCATAATGCTCATTAATATAATGTATAGTAATACCCGACTCCCGCTCACCAGCCTTCACGACCGCCTCATGCACATGCATGCCATACATCCCCTTGCCGCCATATTTAGGGAGTAACGCAGGATGGATGTTCACGATCTTTCCGGGAAAAGCCTGAAGAATCACGTCCGAGATCTTATTCATGAAACCGGCCAGCACGATAAAGCAAACGTCATATTCCGCCAGTTTCTCCAAGATAGGCGTACCCGCCGCAAACTCATCCCGCGAGAATACGAAAGAGGGAACGCCCAACTTGTTTACCCGCCCATGCACGCCAACATTACGGTTATTTGATAAAACAACCGCAACATTAACGTTTTCACTGTTAGCAAAATATCGGGTGATGTTCTCGGCATTCGTACCAGACCCGGAAGCAAAAATCGCTATGTTTTTCATATTTTCAGATGTTTAAATGCACAAGAAAAGAAAAAATGTGCAGTTTTCCGCATTTTTAGCTTATTAAATTTGCTTTGTAACATAAAAAATTCTTTTCTTTGCACTGCAAATTTAAAAAGTATATTCGTATTTATTAATCTAAATTGAAAAAGTTATGTCTGAAGTTGCTGAAAGAGTAAAAGCTATCATCGTTGACAAGTTAAGTGTTGAAGAAACAGAAGTTACAAACGAAGCAAGCTTTACTAACGATTTAGGAGCAGACTCTCTTGACACTGTAGAATTGATTATGGAATTCGAAAAAGAATTCGGTATCTCAATTCCTGACGATCAAGCAGAAAAGATTACAACTGTAGGTGACGCTATCGCTTACATCGAGGCTAACGCGAAGTAATCAATCCTTTTAACTAAAGGTATGGAATTAAAAAGAGTTGTAGTAACAGGTCTTGGAGCTATTACTCCTCTTGGTAATACCCTCCCCGAAACATGGGAAGGTATTATCAACGGAAAAAGTGGCGCTGGACCTATTACTCAGTTTGATGCATCCAAATTCAAGACACAATTTGCATGCGAAGTTAAAGGCTTCGATCCGTTGAAAGTTATGGATCGTAAGGAAGCCCGCAAGTGTGATCGTTATAGCTTATTCGCGATCGATGCGGCGAAACAAGCGATCGAGGACGCGGCAATGGACTTGGATAAAGAAGATAAGAACCGTATCGGCGTTATTTTCGCTTCAGGTATCGGTGGTATCAAGACATTTGACGAGGAAGTATTGAGTTATGCGAAGATCAAGGATACGATCGGTCCGAAGTTTAACCCGTTCTTCATCCCGAAAATGATCTCGGATATCGCGGCTGGACATATTTCCATGCTTTATGGATTCCACGGCCCGAACTTTGCGACCGTCTCAGCTTGTGCATCTTCTACAAACGCTATCAGCGACGCATTCAATTATATCCGTTTAGGCAAGGCTAACGTCATCATCACCGGTGGAGCGGAAGCTGCTGTTTCTGAATCGGGTGTAGGTGGATTCAACTCCATGAACGCGTTATCGACACGTAATGATTCTCCCGAGACCGCATCTCGCCCGTTCAGCGCTAGCCGTGACGGATTCGTGATGGGTGAAGGTGGAGCTTGCTTGGTATTGGAAGAAATGGAGCACGCATTGGCTCGTGGCGCTAAAATATATTGCGAGATCGCAGGAACCGGAATGTCTGCCGATGCCTATCACTTGACCGCTTCTCATCCGGATGGTTTAGGAGCGAAGCTGGTTATGCGCAACGCATTGGAAGACGCTGGAATGGCTCCGGAAGATATTGATTACATCAATGTTCATGGAACATCGACTCCCGTAGGCGATATCTCAGAGGTTAAGGCGATCAAAGATGTGTTCGGAGAACATGCTTATCAACTGAATATCAGTTCCACAAAGTCAATGACCGGTCACTTGCTTGGTGCTGCCGGAGCGGTAGAGGCGATCCTGTGTATTATGGCTATAAACGATGGTATTATCCCGCCGACCATTAACCATGCGGAAGGCGACGATGATCCTGAAATAGATTATAAACTGAATTTCACATTCAATAAGGCTCAAAAGAGAGAAGTGAAAGCCGCTTTATCGAATACGTTTGGTTTCGGTGGACACAACGCTTGCGCCATTGTTAAAAAATTCGTGAAATAACGTGTTTAGAAAGCTATACAAACAGCTACATAAAAGAATAAGGCTCCTGCATAATAAAGGTAGGGAGCCTTATTTGTCTTTATCAAAGATTCTAGGTTTTTATCCGGATAATCTCCAGATTTACGAGCAGGCCTTGTTGCATAAATCATCATCGGTAGAGACGGGTGATGGTAAATGGCTTAACAATGAGCGTCTTGAATTTTTAGGAGATGGAATTTTGGATGCGGCGGTCGCCGATATTGTCTATAAGCGCTACCCAAATAAGCGGGAAGGCTTTTTGACAAACACACGCTCCAAGATCGTACAACGGGAAACGATGAATAAGGTCGCCGTACAACTCGGCCTCGATCAAATGGTAGTCTATTCAACCAAGATAAACTCTCATAACAATCATATGTATGGTAATGCGCTCGAGGCTTTGATCGGCGCTATTTATCTGGATCAAGGTTATGACGTTTGTTATAAGTTTATCCGTGACGTGATGATAGAAAAGTATATCGATGTAGATATGCTCGTCCGGAAAGAGATAAATTTCAAGTCAAACTTGATTGAATGGAGCCAAAAGAACAAAATATCGATCTCGTTCGATCTAATAGAGTCTTTTACGGATCATGATGGGAATCCTGTATTCCAAAGTGCGATTAAATTGCTGGGCGAGCAAATTGGCATAGGTATCGGTTACTCCAAAAAAGAATCCCAGCAAGCGGCTTCTAAAATGGCGGTCAAAAGATTGCGGACAGACAAAGAACTCCAGCAACGTATCTCTGCCACAAAGAAAAAGAAGACTGGTGAACTAACCGATGAAAAAGAGTTTTCTGACCTCCCAGAGGAAGAAACTGTATGATAAACAGCAGAACTTGGGTACATCGTTTGATATACCCAAGTTCTTAGCTATATAAGAATAAGCTCATATAAAGTTGTATGTATGAAAAAACAGTACAGTAAATTTCTCCGAATATTAATAACCGGCATGTTATGTATCGGTTATTTCTCGATTTCAAGTTCGTTGGCGCAGATCAGCGAAGGAGGACTCCCCCCCAGCTTTCAATTCGCAGGTTCACTTCGAAGTGAAAAGCTAGCAGAACAAGTTCCAGTGAATTTCAGTGTGGAAGACCTCGAGACGGTCGATGCGTGGAGGGTCAGCCAAGGCGCTCCGTTGCGTGTAGCCAAGTCGATCCCAACCAGCTTCGACATCGCCGATAGTGGCGATTGGATTTCACTGCCCGACGGCAGCCAAGTATGGCAACTTCACCTTCAAGCGAAAGGAGCGATCGCCTTGATCCTGTATTACTCCGATTTTTATATCCCCAAAGGTGCCCGGTTATACCTGTATAACGCAGCGAAAACCCAAGTATTGGGTGCCTATACGCATCGTACGCATCCTGAAAACGGACCGTTCGCAACCCAAGCCGTAGCAGGCGATGAGGTGATCCTCGAATATGTACCGGCACCATCCGGCGAGACACCTCGACTACGCATCCGGGAGGTCGGTTACGGGTATAATCATCTTGAAGCGATCATGCCAGAAGTACAGGAAGCGCCGGGAGCCGGCTTTTCAGAAGCTTGCGAAGTGAATATCAATTGCGAGGAGGGAGCCGATTGGCAGGAGCAAAAGAAGGGGGTGATACAAATGATTCAATACATCCGTAATAAAGAGGGAGAAGGAGGAAGCTATATTTGTACGGCTTCTCTGGTAAATAATACGGCCCGTGACAAAAAGCCTTATGTATTATCCGCCTTCCATTGTTCGCAAGATATGCTGGGCGAACAGACGGTTACTCCCGAGGAATTAGCAGTCTGGTTGTTTTATTTCCACCAAGAACATGTGGGCTGCGATAATGAGTCACCCATTTATCCGATAAAAACCATGGTAGGATGTACACGGAAAGCCTCTACCCCTGTCGAAAACGGTTCCGACGGACTGTTGCTGTTGCTTAACGACGAGATCCCCGACGATTATAATGTATTCTTTAACGGATGGGATCGTTCAAATATGCTTTCACTCTCGGGCGTAGGCATCCATCATCCTTCCGGCGATTATATGAAAATCTCCACCTATGGAAATTATCCGACAGAATCGATTACATGGCGTAATAGTGATGTTGGGAAAAACGGGCCACGAACGCTCATTGGAACGCGACTTTCGATGCCACGCTAAACGGACACGGGTGACCGAGGGAGGTTCTTCCGGCTCGCCTTTATTTAATAGCAAAGGCTTGATTATAGGTACGCTGAGCGGTGGAAGCTCCAGTTGCGAACTGCCCGAAGGATTGAATTTATACGGTAAATTGTATTATCACTGGAATAAATACAGTGATAATGATACAGCCCGGATGGATGTCTGGCTAGATCCACTCGGAATGGGCGTCACCTCGTTGCAGGGAATGACGCAGGATGGGAAAACGATCGGAAACGAGTATGAAAGTCCGACTGATTTGAAATACAAACAGATCTCCACGGGTGAGATTCAACTGACATGGAATGCCCCAGTCCTCGAAAAAATAGCTGGTTGGGGATCACAAGATCGTTATCAACAGTTCGGTCTCGGAGGAGATCCATTCTATTTCGCTCAGAAATGGGATACGAAAGATCTACAACCGGTGCATAAAAAAACGATCCGGAAGGTTAATTTCTATCCGCAGGAAGGAGTCACCTATGGAGTCTATATCAAACAGGGAAACCGGGAGTATGAAGAGAGTTTCACTCAACTGAAATCAGGTAAAATAAATTCGGTCACACTTAAAGCACCATTCGTAATCGACGCAAAACAGGATTTACTGGTAGCCATTCATGTGATAAGCTATGCCAATAACACATACCCGGCATGTTCCGATGAAGGCCCCGCAGTCGATGGAAAAGGGAATTTATATTCTTTGGACGGAAAAAAATGGGAAACATTCTCAGATGATGAGCTAGATGCCAATGTTGTGTTATCGATCGTAATAAGCGCGGAAGAAGGTGAGCTCCCCTCAAGTTCCGTATTCTCCACGAGCACTTTCTCGGAGAAACCGCAACCCATGAGAACGGGCCGATTATCATTCCGGAAACTGGCTATCGCCTCCGATGCGCAAGAAGCAGAGTTGATTACGGCTTTTCCGGAGCTGACCGGTTATAAGGTATATCAAGATACTCGGGAACTGACGACATTACCTGTTTCTCAACGGAATTATACGGTGAAAAATCTGGCAACAAATACCCCTCTGCTCCAAGTAACGGCACTTTATGGTACCGACGAGAGCGCTCCGGCTACGGTAATTCCGGAAACGAGCGTAGGTAACGAACTGAAGCCAACAGGCGAAGAAGTAGACATTCAACCACGTATCTTCTCGAATGAAGTACAGATCCAGAATTATCAACAACTGAAATCGCTTGAGATCTACAGGGCCGATGGAAAGTTGATACGTAGCATCCCGCAACCGGGAAGCAGTCTCAGCACGGGTGATTTTGCCACTGGAATGTATATCTTTCGCTTGACTACCGAAAAGGGAAGCCAAACCGTTCAAGGTATTAAGAAATAAACGGCCGCCTACTAGTATAAAGTAAAAAAGGTTGTGTGTCAGAGAACGCACAACCTTTTTTATTTTATTTCCCGAATGTTACCCCCATCCGCTTTCCTTGTACGATCAAATCATGATCCGGTGTCACTAATTTTAGTTTTCCCGCTACTTCTAACAAAGGAATGGATTCTACCCTATCTCCTTTTATACAAACCATACGTCCGAATTCACCATTAGCGATCAGTTCCGTGGCATGGCCTCCCAAGCGGGTAGCGAGGTTACGGTCGAACGGAGAGGGGTTTCCACCCCGTTGGGTGTATCCCAATACGGTATCCCGGGTCTCGATACCCGTTCCCGCCTCGATAGCCCGGGTGATATAATCAGAAGGACGCTTTTTATCCGGAGTCTCGATACCCTCGGCTACTACAACGATGGAATAAGGTTTGCCCCTGCGAGCCCGATCCAAGATCGCCTCGTTCACCTTATCGATATCGTATCCCAATTCCGGAAGTAAGATCACGTCGGCACCTCCAGCCATCCCGGCATACAAGGCGATCCATCCGGCATGATGGCCCATCACCTCCACGACCATCACCCGCTTATGTGAACTAGCCGTAGAATGAAGACGGTCTATAGATTCCGTGGCGATATTCACGGCGGTATTAAAACCGAACGTAATATCCGTACCCCATATGTCATTATCGATTGTCTTGGGAACGCCTATCACGTTCAATCCGATCTGAGATAACAGATTGGCCGTCTTCTGCGTACCGTTTCCTCCGATACAAACCAAGCAGTCCAGCCCCAGCTCCTCATAATTTTTCTTAATGATCTCCGGCTTTTCCGAATCTCCCGAGGCCAAAAGCTTACGGAAAGGCTTCTCTCTGGACGTTCCTAAAATGGTTCCCCCTAAATTTAATATGCCGGATAAGCTCCGTTCATCGAAAACTTGGACGTCTTTATTCAAAAGACCTATAAAACCGCTATGAATACCTATCACTTCCATGCCGTAATGCATGATAGCGGTCTTGCCAACACCACGGATCGTAGCGTTGATACCGGGGCAATCGCCACCCGATGAGAGAATCCCTATTTTCATCGTAACGTTAATTTAGTACTTAGCAAAGATATAAATAAAAAGAGAATGCCTACATTTGCACTCGAACAATAAAAAGGGCATGGATATTTTAACACAGACGATTTCGCTCCTTTTTCCGCCATCGACAAACGGAGATCGGACGATTTGGGCAGGATATAGACCATATCCAGCGCAAACAGCTGCATGCTCTGCTTTCGACGGCACGCAAGACGGAATGGGGACTCAAATATGATTATAAAAGCATTCGCTCTTATTCAGACTTCTGCCAACGTCTTCCCTTACAGACTTATGACGAGATAAAGCCGTATGTCACCCGAATGATCAACGGAGAAAGGAATATTCTCTGGCCTTCGGTGGTGCGGTGGTACGCTAAGAGTAGCGGAACCACGAACGACAAAAGTAAATTCCTGCCCGTCACCCCCGAGATATTAAAGGGTTGCCACTATAAAGGCGGCTTTGATTGCGTAGCCATTTATCTGCGGAACAACCCGGAAAGCCGTTTCTTCTCCAAGAAAGGCTTGATTTTAGGTGGCAGCCATAGCCCTTCTCCGCTAAACTCCGAGGCTCATCAAGGCGACTTATCCGCCGTATTACTTCAAAATCTCAATCCGCTCGTCAATTTAATACGCGTCCCCAAGAAACCCATTATCCTAATGGATGAATGGGAAAGCAAGATCAAGGCGATCGTGGAGAACACTTGGAATAAGGATGTAAACAGCCTATCCGGTGTTCCTTCTTGGATGTTGGTATTGATCAAGGCCGTATTGAAAAAACGGGTAGGGAATATCTTACGGACGTATGGCCTAATCTGGAGGTCTTCTTCCATGGGGGAATCAGTTTCGAGCCTTACCGGGAGCAATATAAAACCTTGATTCCATCAAATAAGATGCATTATATGGAGACCTATAACGCATCCGAGGGCTTCTTCGGGCTGCAAGACGATCCGACAGACCCCAGTTTGCTTATGATGCCGGATTACGGTATTTTCTATGAGTTCATCCCGATGAACGAGGTGGGTAGCGCCCATCCGACCGTGTTACCGCTGGAATCGGTAGAGACCGGGAAAAACTACGCGATGGTGATCACGACCTCAGGAGGATTATGGCGCTATCAGATCGGGGATACGGTACGTTTCACCTCGTTATTCCCTCATAAATTCGTTATCTCCGGACGTACCAAGCACTTTATCAACGCCTTCGGCGAGGAGCTAATGGTGGATAACGCCGATAAGGCGATCGCCATGACTTGCCTACGAACCGGGGCGAAAGTAAAAGAATATACCGCCGCCCCACTTTTTATGCTGGATAAGGCGAAAGGACGGCACCAATGGTTTATCGAGTTTGACAAGAAACCGGAATCTCTCGATGAATTCGCCACTTTATTAGATCAGAACTTACAAAAGCTGAACTCGGACTATGAGGCGAAGCGGTATAAAGAGATCTCCCTCCAACCGCTGGAAATCGTTATCGCCCGCGACGGCGCTTTCTATGAATGGCTCAAGCAGAAAGGCAAATTAGGCGGCCAACACAAGATTCCACGCCTCAGCAACGACCGCACGCATATAGAGGAGCTTTTGCGCATCAACCAGTCTCTATAAGCCGACATGCGCTTGATCCATAAGACGCATTAAAATTGATAAGTCAGATAGAATCCCGCCATATTCGAACTGAATACCGGAGCGGCCACGATCGGGCAGTTCTTCACATTTCGATTGATCCGCCGGGCGATAGCGTTACGAATCGGGAAATAGATCAGATACGATAACTCTACCGACAAGATCCCGAAACCCGCGCCGGCTACTACATCCGCCACCCAATGCCTGTTATTGTATAAGCGGGAACCCGCCACGAACGCCGCTATCGCATAACCCGAGTAAGCGAGTATAGGCGAGCTATCCTTAAATTCCTTATAAGCCATATGCGCCCCTAAGAAAGCATTCGAGGTATGTCCGGACGGAAACGAATAAGGCGCCCCGTCCGGGCGAGGCTCGTTTACCCAGTTCTTCAGCCCATGCACCATCAATCCGTTCATCCCTTCCGCTAAAGCGACCAAGCAAAGTTGGTCCACCCAGTTATGCT
>ENA-OQJN01000477-OQJN01000477.1-human-gut-metagenome-genome-assembly--contig:-NODE-477-length-16558-cov-2.809993_pt1 | contig 16558 bp, 16 predicted proteins | sample MGYA00242610_ERZ504777 | MGnify/ENA primary metagenome ERZ504777 (study PRJEB26092, sample SAMD00036350) | human gut metagenome | host: Homo sapiens | study: EMG produced TPA metagenomics assembly of... | reverse complement strand
AGTAGGGGGCAGCCAGTGGTAATAGAGTGGTTGTCAGATTACTCAAAGCCCTCTTTAGAGGGCAACCACTAGAGAAAGACCCTTATAGGGTCAGAGCAAACCACCCGTTCTACGGGTGGTTATGATTTTCATCTTTGCAGTTCAGATATTATTAAATTATTGATTAATATGATAAAATAATGAAAATGATTTTATATCATTATTTTTTATATTATTGTTTTAGCTGGGAGGTTGGAGAATGAAAAAGTTAGTGTTACTGTTAGTGGTTTTAGTGTTTGGCATCATTGTGGGTGGCTGTAGTAATTCGATAGATAGCTTAATCGGTGGGGACAAGAATGCCAATGTATTTACCGATCAGGGTTTAGCCAATAAGATTATGGATGACCTGAAGAATAGGCCGGAGTTGAAGGGCCATGATTTGAAAGCAATGGACGATATTTATCTGATGTATCATAAGGAAACCGGCATGACCGGCAGAATTGATGTGCAAAAACCGGGCACAACAGATCAGGTTGTTCGTTATGATTATAAGGACGGAAAATGGTCTGATCCGAAACCGCTCGAATTAATCGGTCCCGGTAAATTAGAAGAAAATCTGGGAGATTTAAACAGTATTGATTTTAATAAAGTAACAGATATCTATAAAGTCGCCGAAGAAAAAGCTAAGAGCATTGAAGGCGGTAAAGTAGAAGACGTTATATGGTACGATTATCGTATTAATCGGGGCGTTTTTGAAGCCACTATAAAAATAAACGGCACCAAGGAAAGATATGCATTAAGATTTGATGCGCAAGGCAATTTTATAAAGGAAATTAAAGAGTAAATTGCGGAGAGTAGTAGCCTCAGAGCTGCTACTCTTTTTCTGTAATATAATGGTTAAGGCGCGCATAATAGAGAGAAACATATAATTAAATCATTAGAGTCGTTGCCGTAACTGACTTATTTATAGTTTTCATTGGTAATCTAACTTAACTTGTCATAGATATACATTCGTGGTATGCTTTTACTGTTATAAAATATGTTAAACTTATAAGGTTAGGAAGATAAAGTATGAAAGATTATGTAAATTTTGGCTGGCGAGCCTGCTTTGCCGGCATTATTTTTGATTTGTTAAGTTTATGTGCCGTATTCTTAGTGAGTAAAGGTATTTACGGATATGTAACGGGTGACAGATTCTACCTCGTTTCCGGTGTCGTATTGTTTGCGGTTATTACTATTGCAGGGCTCTTATGCCGCAATTTATATACTAAAGGACTGACAAAACGTTTTCCCGACACCAATGTATCCAACAGTGCCTTTCTTTTTGTTTTGTATGGTGTAGCTTTGACGATAGCCATTGTGTTGGGGATTATAGCCATGCTCATTATGGTTCTTTTGATGCAGGAAATGCAGTCGGGGCAGTTGGCCGACACCTATAACGGCATTAACATTTACGTTCTTTATATGGGGGCTTCCGCAGCTACATATTTTTATTTCCTTCTTTATACAACAGCCAGCGTCGAATATGTGTGGCGCCGCTTTTTACAAAAGAATCTCGCCTTATTGCAAACGGAAGCAGCCAAAGATACGGTGGATGCTTCCGATGTGGTAACGGCCATTATTGAGGCCGGTGAATCAGGTTTAGATAACAGTGGTCTAAAGAAACTGGGCGATGTGGATGATTTTAAAGAAAAAGTCCAAAGCGCCACCGGTAAAAAGGTTTATAACGCTGATTCCGATGTACATACTGCAGATGACGAAGCCATGGAAGTGGAAGGCTCTAAGAGCTCGATTTAATGCTTTTTTACGATTTAATCCCGGTTTAATTGAACCGGGATTTTTTTTAAAATTTTCTAGTCAGTTTAATCATAACTTTTAGTTATTTTGTGATATATGTCACAACTCGATAAAATAATAATATGATACAAATATAATAGTGAATTATAGGTAACGGCATACGATGTAAGGCTTGCCGATACAGTATCCGTTTGTATCGAATCGAGATACAACAATATACGTTTATTGTTAATCAAATGACTAAGGAGTACACATGAAAACATCCGTTATTTTACATTCTTTATTCAGTGAGTTTTCACGCGACCAATTACATGCCATTATTGATTTGGCTGATAAATATAAGGGGAATTTCCGCATCGTAGCTACAGGCATTCAGATTTATGACATTACCAAGGAAGATAAGGCAGCTATTTTAGAACAATTGCCGGAAGGGGTTCAACAAGTTAAGCATGCGGCGGTTAATTCGGTGACCGCTTGTCGCGGTACGGACGGTTGTTCCCACGCCTTTATGCAGACGATTCCGGTAGCTAAATATATTGATGAACATCATTTCGGTGAAGATATGCCTAATAAACTTCGCATCGGTATCAGCGGTTGTCCCCGTTGTTGCGCCGAACCGATGATTAAAGATATCGGTTTATACGGCTTGCTGGACGGCTATGTGCTGGTGGCCGGCGGTAAAAGCGGTAATCGGCCTAAAGGCGGCGAAGTATTGGCCAAAAAACTAACGCCTGAAGAAGCACAAGACAAAATCGAGTTTTTATTACAATGGTACAAAGATAACGCTATGCCGAAAGAAAAATTCGATCATATGTTGGCCCGTTTGGGTAATCCCTTTGAAAACGCTGAAGTTGCGCCGCAGGTAGATGCTGAATAAAAGCAAACCGGTCTTTGAAATACACATGATTTAAAGTTATATAGCAATAAATTTATGAACTCTTTTAAGGTGGAATTACATTTCCCTTAAAAGAGTTTTTCTTTTTCCAAGACGATTGATGTATAATATGGATATGAAAAATAGCGTTTTTGGCTATTACTGTTTTACATGCATTAAGACGACTATATAGTGATATTATGGGGTTAAAGCAGAGTATCATTCTACATAGCCGGTGATTCGAGGACATTATGATATTAGGACCGAATTTTACACGTCGACCGTTAACGTGGCAAGAAAAAGTCAGGAATTCGCTGATGACGAATCCGCAACGCTTATTAGCTTTAAGCTTCGCCGTACTTATGTTGTTTGGAGGATATTTGCTGACTTTGCCATGGGCTACCCTTGACGGTAGCCGAACACCGTTTATTGATGCTCTTTTTGTGGCCGTATCCTGCGTGTCTGTAACGGGGCTTACGACGGTAGATACGTTTCACCATTGGAGTATTTTCGGACAGACTATAATGATTTTGCTGATTCAAATCGGCGGTTTGGGGACGATGACCTTTACAACGTTTATCTTTATAGTACTGAGACGCCGTGTAGGGCTGGAGAATAAATTATTACTTCAAGAAGATATTGGGCAAGATAATATTTCGGTGCAAACTGTGCTTAAACAAATTGCCATTCTCACATTTGGCTTTGAATTTATCGGCGGGGTAGCCTATACGTTAGATTTATATCCTTATTTAGGGTATAGCGCTATATATTACGGCTTTTACCAGGCTATTTCTACATTTTGTAACGCCGGCTTTGTGTTTTTTGACAATGATTTGCCTTATAAAATGGTAGGTGATTGGGGCTTTACGCTGATAACTTGCAGCCTTATCCTTATTGGCGGCTTTGGTTACATGGCGTCCTTCGATATTTGGTAACAATACGCCAACGGGGATTCGCTCAATTAACATTGCATACGAAAGTGATGCTTGTTGGTGAATTGATTCTCGTTGTAGCCGGTACACTTAGTATTCTTGGCTTGGAATGGACGCAAACATTAGCCGGATTACCGTTCACAACTAAAATTCAAGGCGCTTTGTTTCAAGCCATAACGCCGCGCACGGCCGGTATTCCGACGTTGAATTACGCGGATTTGCATCCCATTACGGTTTTTATTACGGTGGTACTCATGTTTATCGGGGCCGGGCCAAACTCGACCGGTGGCGGTATAAAAATCAGTACCATGGCTGTATTATGGGCCACATCACGTTCGTTGTTCACTAATACACGACGTGTCGAAATCTTTGAGCGAAGCTTAAGTCAGAGCGTTATTTATAAGGCCGTGGGCATTGTATTCTTTTCATCCATGCTCGTTGTGCTGGCTACTTTTGTCTTGGCCGGTGTAGAATCATTTCCGTTCTTGGATTTATTATTTGAAGTGACCTCCGCTTTTGCTACGGTAGGCCTTACCATAGGGATTACGCCGGAGCTGTCAACCATCAGTAAGCTAACGTTGATTATCGTGATGTATACAGGCCGTATCGGTGTGCTTACTTTGATTGGCGCCTTTTTCTTAAAACGTCGTGCCACGACTACGGCATACTATCCGGAAGATAATGTGTTGCTATAGTTTAGCTGGTTATTATTGATGGAAGATGTAGCTTTTTATTTTTCATAAAACAGAGGTAATAATATGAAGCGTAAAACAATCGGTATTATAGGTCTTGGCCGTTTTGGCGGCACTTTGGCAAAACAGGTAGCGGCTATGGGGCATGAAGTAGTAGGTATTGATATTGAAGAGGGGTTGGTACAAAAACTGGCGCCCTATTTGACGCACAGTATCGTAGCCGATTTCAGTGATGAAGATACGATTCGTCAGTTAAATTTACAGGAATTGGACGTAGTTGTTATTGCCATTGGAGATAATTTAAAAGCTAAATTATTGTCCGCCATGGTACTCAAGGAATTACATGCGCCGTACATCGTGGCGAAAGCATCTACCGAAATGGAAAGTAAATTACTGGAGAAGGTAGGGGCCGATTTGATCATTTTCCCGGAAATGGATATGGCCGAACGAGTGGCTCAAATGTTGACTCGTGAAAATATTGTAGACTATTTCCAGCTATCCCAGGACATCGGCTTGGTGGAAATGGGGATTCCTTCATTCATGATTGGTCACACTTTGACTGAATTGGATATTCGTAAGAAATATAATGTAAATATTGTGGCCGTAAAACGTGATAAAAATGTCATTGCACCGCCAAACCCGAATAATCCGTTACAAGATGAGGATATGTTGATTGTTATCGGTCGTAATGAAGATATTACTAAGCTTAGTCAATAATTTTTGGCGGTTGTTTTACGGGGTATTTGAAGTATATTGGATTTTCTCAAAAATAATCTGAAAATGAGATATGACTAAAGTTAGTAATGCATTCTTTTTGAAGGGGCAATATACTGATTATGCATGCTATGTACACTACTCGTTGATAAAGAGTAACATTAAACATATAATTCAAGTAGAGAAAAAAGGGGCATCCACGGTGTGGAGAGCCCCTTTAGTTGTGTAATAGTGAAAGAGAAAAGTTTTTATGTAGTGGACTTGATAAGAATCAGTTCGGAGCAGGTGGGATTCTTGGTTGATTGTAGGCAGCTAACGAAATTTCCTTAGGTAAATCTTTTAATTATCTTTAATTTTTCACTTTTGTATTTCTGTTTTATTTATCTAAGGAGATGATTTTATGGCATCAAATGAGCATCACAATGAGGTTCGTCCGATTATGGATCCAACCAAAAATTATGAGGAAATTAACAGTTATGTTATTTTCTGGGGGCTCTTCCTTTTGCCCGCGTTATTTGCCTTGGCCGTTGGCTATTTATGCTTAAAAATCGGCCAGACCGTAGATGCGTTTGCACCGGTATCAATTCTATCCATGGGGATGGCGGTTTTATTCAAACGTAAAAATGCTTTCCCGGAAACCGTTCATATTCAGGCCATTGCCAGCTCCGGTACTAACGTACTGGCAGGGGTAATGTTCATTTTACCGGCTCTTTTTATTCTTGATATTCATACTGTATCGGTTTTCCAAATGATTGTGCCTATCGTGTTAGGCGGTTTATTGGGGGTATTCCTTTGCGTATTCTTCCGTCAGTATTTCTGTGAAGAAATGCATCATGCCTATCCGTTCCCAAGTGGCCGTGCCGCTGCCGAAGTATTGAGCAGTAATGATGGCGGTAAGGCTAAACTCATGGCGCTTAGCGGTTTATTGGGTTTAGGCTATGATTTCGTATTAAACTCCCTTGGTTGGTGGCGTGAAGTTTTCTCCACTACCACATTCCGTTGGGGCCAAGTATTCCAGCAGAACAGTAAAATGCACTTATCTTTAGACAGTGACATTGCTTTATTAGGTTTAGGTTATTTTACCGGTATCCGTTATGGTTCTATTATTGCCGCCGGGTCTTTCTTTGCCTGGTTCGTAATGGTTCCATTGTTCTTCTTCATCGGTGGCGATCACATCATGATGGTAGGGGGCAAAGAAATCTTACTTGCCGATGCTTCCACCGGTGATGTATTTAAGACTTATGTGCGCCATATCGGTATTGGTATGCTTGCCATGGCCGGTGTTATCGGCTTATTGACCATGTCCAATGTAGTAAGCAAAATTATGAAACGCGCCATCGTTGATATGTTCAGCCGTGGTAAAACTACGACAGTTAACGTATTGCGTACGCAGATTGATTTGCCTTCTTCCGTATTGGGCTTAGGTATTGTATTAACAACAGTTTTATTCTCTATTTTCTTCCATATTTATTATGCTGATACATTCCTACAAACAGTGTTGGCATTCTTCATCGTTTTGATTATATCTTTCTTATTGTCTGTAGTAGGTATCAGTTCTATCGCCTTTACCGGTAATGAACCGGTATCGGGCATGACAATTTTCATGATTTTAATTAGTGCCGTTATCATGACCAGTGTTGGTATGGGCGGTACAACCGGTATCATTGCTATCTTGATGATGGCTGCGTTCTTAGCAACAACTATCGGTGTAGCGGGTAACTTCATGTCTGAATTGAAAGTTGCACACTTAACCGGTGCTACACCTGCCAAAATGCAATTATGGCAATTAGTCGGCGTTGTAATCGCCGGTATTGTATGCGTAGGCGTTTTAATCTTGCTTAACAATGCATACGGTTTCGTAGGCGACGGTGCTTTAAATGCGCCACAAGCTAATGCTATGGCCGCTATTGTTGAACCGTTGATGACCGGCGGCAGTGCTCAATGGGAATTATATATTCTTGGCGCTATTTTTGCCGTATTACTTTGGATGATTGGTGTTCCGCCATTGGCCTTTGCCCTCGGTGCATACTTACCAATGGAAATCAATACGCCAATCTTAGTGGGCGGTTTCATTTCTTATTTGGTTAAACGCAGCAGCAAAGATGAAGCTGAAAGTGAAGCACGCGTAGCTGAAGGCGGTACCGTAGCTTCCGGTTTCGTAGCCGGTGGTGCCATTGGTTCCTTAATCAGTGCGGTTCTTAAAATCGCCGGTGTTGATTGGTTCTTGGATGCGTGGGAAAAAACACCGGAAGCAACATACCTTGGTATTGTGATTTATCTTGCTTTGTGCGTAATGATTTATAAAATTGCTACCCGTAAACGCGCTGCTAACTAATTACGGCGATGTAACGGTTGATGAGTCATCGTAATCGAGTAGCCAACTAATTGCTGCCGATGTGACCGGTGATGAGTCATTTTGTAAAATGACCGGTGATTTATAAGTTAATTTAAAAAGTTTTACATAAGGGCTTTTAAAGGTCAATGATCTTTAAAGGCCCTTTGATTTTTTGACTAAACAGTAAATAAGCGAGTTTTTACGAAATCTGTATGAAATATTTGCTTGACATTTTGACGTTTTATGATAACATTATAGCTGTGATTAGCACTCGATGTTAATGAGTGCTAACAATGAGGTGTGAATATGGATGAACGTAAACAGCGCATCTTACACGCTATCATACAGGACTACATAAAGTCGGCTGAACCGGTCGGTTCGAGGACTCTGGCGAAGAATTATAATTTGGGCGTCAGCCCGGCCACGGTCCGCAATGAAATGGCCGATTTGGAAGACCTGGGCTTTTTGGAACAACCGCATACATCAGCGGGTCGTATTCCATCAGCCAAGGGTTACCGCTTTTATGTAGACGCTATGTTGCATTCGAACGGCACAGAGCGCGAAGATGCAGAAAAAATCAATAAAATATGGCAAGAAAAACCGGCTAACTTTGAAGATTTCTTCTTAAATGTAGCCAAACTGATTTCACAAATCAGTCATAACATGAGTTTATTCCTAGCGCCGGCTCATGACACGTCGGTGTTGAAATTTATTCATGTCTTACCGATTGGTGAAAACAGAGCTATCATGGTTGTTGTAACCGACCAAGGTGCTTTGGATAATGAGCCGATGTATTTCAAAGAGGCTGTGGCCGATGATGTTTTGGCAAGTATGGCAATTCGCATGACAAATGCGTTAAAGGATGTTCGCTTGTCGAGCATGACCTTACAGAACTTGGAGGCAACAGTTCAGCTTATTGAAGGGCCGCGAGCGGTATTACTTATACTGGCAGAGGCTTTGTATCGCGCCATTGCCAAACGTAAACTGTTCTACTCGGTTGGTACGACTGAGCTGTTGGAACAACCGGAATTCAAGGACATCAAGAAGGTTCAACCGATTCTGTCGATGTTGGAAGAACAAGATCAACTGAATCAGCTCTTGGCGGCGTCTAAGAAGAACGGTATCGGCATTACCATCGGCAGTGAAAATCAGGCGGAACCGCTTAAAGATTTAAGCGTTATTCAAGCTGATTTCGGTGATAAAGATGAGCGTATCGGTACGTTGGCTATATTAGGACCTACTCGTATGGAGTATGGCCGAATCATTGGTATTTTATCGTATATGCAAGATTTATGCGTGCATTAGCGGAAAATAAAAATAGAAAGTAATGAGGTGATACTCACGATGGGAGCAGACGAGATGAAACAGACTGAAGACTTTACACAGGATACAGTAACTGATGAAATGAACGTTGCCGGCGAACCTGACGTGACGGTAGAAAGCGCTGAAGACGTAGCTGCTACTGAAGCAAAAGCGGCAGGTGAGACAGTAACAGCCGAAGCTGATGCCGTGAAAGATGCATTGGCGGAAGCGGAAAAAAGATTTGTTCGTTTGCAAGCCGACTTTGATAATTTCAAGCGACGCACATTGCAGGAAAAAGATCAATTGGCAGGTTTTGTAAAAGCGGATGTAATGAAAGATTTATTCTCCGTGCTGGATAATTTTGAACGAGCTTTACAGGCACCGACTAATGCCGAAACAAAAGCATTCCTTGACGGTTTCGTAATGATTCATCAGAACTTAATGGCTATGCTTAGCAAACACGGCTTAGCGGTAATTGATGCTGTAGGCAAACCGTTCGATCCGAATTATCATCAAGCAATCATGCGTGTGCCGTCTGATGAATATGAAGACGACACAGTTTGCGAAGTATTGCAAACCGGTTATACCGTAGATGGTAAGACGGTGCGTCCGGCCATGGTTAAAGTAGTACATAATGATTAATTTCGCCTAAGGCGTGCGATAGCGGAGGCATTCCAAGTGAGTGATCCGAGTCGCAGCTTACATTTGAAATTAACATGACAATAGATGGCATAAGATAAAAAATAGGAGGTCATTTAAAAATGGCAAAAGTAATTGGTATTGACTTAGGTACAACAAACTCTGTAGTCGCTGTAATGGAAGGCGGCGAACCGGTCGTTGTTACAATCAGGAAGGTTCCCGTTTAACACCTTCCGTAGTAGTTTTGCAAAAAATGGTGAACGTTTGTAGGTCAGTTGGCAAAACGTCAGGCTGTATCCAATCCTGAAAAAACGATTTCTTCCATTAAACGTCACATGGGTAGTGACTACAAAGTAAAAATTGACGACAAACAATACACGCCGCAAGAAATTTCTGCCATGATTCTTCAGAAATTGAAAGCCGATGCAGAAGCCTATCTTGGTGAAACAGTAACTCAGGCCGTAATTACGGTACCTGCTTACTTCACCGACAGCCAACGTCAGGCTACTAAAGATGCGGGCGCTATTGCAGGCCTTGATGTTCTTCGTATCATCAACGAACCGACAGCAGCTGCTTTGGCTTACGGTGTAGATAAAGACGAAGAAGGTAAAGTACTCGTATTCGACCTTGGCGGTGGTACTTTCGACGTATCCATCCTTGAACTTGGCGACGGCGTATTTGAAGTAAAAGCTACCAGCGGTAACAACCACTTGGGCGGTGATGACTTCGACCAACGCATCATGGACTGGATGATTGCAGAATTCAAAAAAGATACGGGCATTGATTTGTCTCAGGACAAAATGGCGGATCAGCGTTTAAAAGAAGCTGCCGAAAAAGCTAAAATTGAATTGTCCGGCGTTATGAGCACGAACATTAACTTACCATTTATCACAGCTGATGCTACCGGTCCTAAACACTTGGACTTGACTTTGACTCGTGCCAAATTCGAAGAATTAACTCACGACTTAGTTGAAGCAACTATTGAACCTACTCGCAAAGCGTTGGCTGATTCCGGTCTCAGCGTAGGCGAAATCGATAAAATCTTACTCGTTGGTGGTTCTTCCCGTATTCCGGCTGTTCAAGAAGCTATCAAACGCGTTCTTGGCAAAGAACCTACCAAAAACGTTAACCCTGACGAATGTGTAGCCGTTGGTGCTGCTATCCAGGGCGGTGTACTTGTTGGTGAAGTTAAAGACGTATTACTTCTCGACGTAACTCCATTGTCCCTCGGTATCGAAACTTTGGGTGGTGTTTTCACACGCATTATCGATCGTAACACTACGATCCCTACATCCAAGAGCCAGGTATTCTCCACGGCAGCCGATAACCAACCGGCAGTAGATATTCACGTATTACAAGGTGAACGTGATTTTGCTGCTGACAACAAAACACTTGGTCGTTTTGAATTGACCGGTATTCCGGCAGCTCCACGTGGGGTACCTAAAATCGAAGTTACATTCAACATCGATGCTAACGGTATCGTTAACGTAAAAGCTAAAGATATGGGCACCGGCAAAGAACAAGCTATTACCATTACTTCTTCCGGCGGTTTACAACAGGACGAAATCGACCGCATGGTTAAAGAAGCAGAAGCACATGCAGCTGAAGATAAAGCTAAAAAAGAAGAAATCGAAGTTAAAAACAATGCCGATTCCTTAGTATACCAAGCTGAAAAAGCTGTTAAAGACTTCGAAGGTAAAGCCGATGCAGCAACTCTTGAACAAGTTACTAAAGCTAAAGATGCTTTGAAAGCCGCTATCGAATCCGGCAATGTAGAAGACATCAAAGCTAAGAGCGAAGAATTGACTAAACCATTGTACGAATTGTCCACTAAGATGTATGAACAAGCTCAGGCTGCTCAGCAGACTGCCGGTGATGCTCAGGGCGCGCAAGGTGCTCAAGGCGGCGCACAGCAGAATGATGATGTAGTTGATGCTGAATACACTGAAGTAAAAGACGATAAAAAAGACTAAGAGGACGGTAAGTAACTGATGGCGAAGGATTATTATGACGTCTTAGGGGTCGACAAAAACGCCTCTCAAGACGAAATAAAAAAGCGTTTAGAAAAAAAGCGCGCCAATACCATCCTGACGTAAACCGCGACAATCCGAAAGAGGCGGAAGAAAAGTTTAAAGAAGCTAACGAAGCCTATGAAGTATTGTCTGATGAAACCAAACGTGCCCAATATGACCAGTACGGTCACGACGCCTTCACCCAAGGTGGCGGCGCCGGGGCCGGTGGTTTCGGCGGCTTTGGCGGTCAAGGCGGTTTTGGTGGGTTTGGCGGCCAGGCCGGCGGCTTTGGAGATATTTTTGACATGTTCTTCGGCGGTGGCGGTCAACAAAATAACGGTCCGCAAAAGGTGACGATCTTCGTCATGATGTGGAAATCAGTTTTGAGGATGCCGCTTTCGGTCGTAAAATGACCATTGATGTACAGCGTCATGAAGAATGTAATCACTGTCACGGCACCGGCGGTGAACCGGGCAGTAAGGTAGAAACTTGTCCGCGTTGTCACGGCAGCGGTCAGGAAACAGTGGTACAAAATACACCATTCGGTCAGATGCGTTCCGCTCGTACATGCTCCGTTTGTCACGGTTCCGGTAAAAAGATTGAAAAACCTTGTAAGGTATGTCACGGCAGTGGTGAAACCGTGGGCCGTAAGAAGATTGAAATCAAAATTCCGGCCGGCGTTGACAGCGGCTCCCGTTTGCGCGTAGCCAATGAAGGCGAACCTGGCATTAAAGGCGGTCCTAAAGGTGACTTGTACGTATACATTTACGTAAGACCAAGTCGTGAGTTCGAACGTCAAGGCAACGAAGTAGTAAGCGAAGCTAAGATTTCGTTTGCTCAAGCTGCAATCGGTGCGACTATTATGGTCAACACCTTGGACGGCAAAGTTGAACTTAAAATTCCTGAAGGAACCCAGACCGGCACAATCTTCCGTTTGAAAGGCAAGGGGATTCCGTACTTACGTAACCCGAGCCAGCGCGGTGACCAACATGTTCGCGTAACGGTTGTAACACCTAAGAAGTTAAACCAGAAACAACGTGAACTCTTGGTACAATTTGCCAAAGAAGGCAAAGAAGATGTAACCGTGTTAAAAGAGAGCAAGAGCATTTTGGAAAAAATCGGTGATAAATTCAAAGATGCCTTATGTGGTGATTGAAAAGCTCGCCTGAACTTCTTGTTCGGGACCGGAGGTATATAATGAAATGGATAGAAATATCCGTTGCCATCGAAAGAGTAGTCATTGAAGAGGTGACTACTCTTTTTGATACATATAGCAGCAACGGCTTTATAGAAGAAGATATTCCGAATGAACCTGCTTGGGTGCAACTTACCTTGTATGGTGATGCTGAGAAAACGCCTAAAGAGTGGGAAGAATTAATTGCAGGGGCTCTAAAAACGGCTCAATTCACTTACAAGCACCTGTATGCCAAAGAAGTAACCGATACGGATTGGTATAACAATTGGCAACAGTATATTGAGCCGACTGAAATTTTACCGAATGTAGTAATCCGTCCGGCGTGGAAAGAATATACACCAAAAGGCAATGAGACAGTGCTGACCATTGATTCTGATTTATCTTTTGGTACCGGTGCTCATGAAACAACTAAAGCTTGTGCCGAATTAATGGCTAAATACGGTCAAAGTAAACAGACCTGTCTTGATATCGGTACCGGCACGGGGATTTTACTCCTCGTTGCTCATACCTTGGGAATTCCTAATCTGATTGGTATTGATATTGATGAAAATGCGGCTGAACAGGCTAAGCTTAATTGTGAAACGAATAAGGTAGCGGCCAAGATAATCTGTGGAGATTTAGCTAAGGATTTTGACGGTAAAGCGGATTTAATCATGGCCAACCTTACGGTAGATCCTTTAAAGATTCTATTGCCTACTATAAGCACCAAATTAGCCTCTGACGGCATTTTAATTATCAGCGGTATCATCGATGACCGTTACAATGAAATCATGCCGTATATCAAAGAACATTGGCAGATAGTGGAAGAAGTTGTCAAAGGGTCATGGCATACTTTGGCACTAAGACAATAAAGTAATGACGCAATGACGTTTTTGTGTAAAGTATCGTATGCAATCTCATTATCTTTCTTCGTAATGAATACTATAAAATTATAAGAATACAATTAAGCATCAAAACGCATTAAGAGTAATTTCTCGGTAATTCATGGTTAGGCTATGAATTCGCCGAGGGATTACTCTTTTTATGATATAATAATACATAGAATTATTTAGAAATAAGAGTTGAATTGTCGAGTTCCTTGATATATGATAATAAGGTTGATTCCGATAATTTAACGTATTTAACCTGTCATAGATTACTCACGAAAGGCTCAGATAATGAAAAAGATATTTATCGATGCTCCTTTAGATACAATGATAACGATACCGAAAGATACAACTCACCATCTCTTAACCGTGTTCCGACATAAGATGGAAAAGCCGGTTTTGGTTGGCGGCAGTGACGGTCGAACCGGTGTGTACCAAATACAGGACGTCGTAGACGGAGAAGCTTCCGCTAAGCTGGTAGGCGATATTCAGGACGAAAGTGTCAGCGAAGTTGAAGTGGTATTGGTACAGGGCTTTTTGAAAGCTGATAAATTGGAATGGGTTTTGCAAAAAACAACCGAACTCAATGTTCATTCCGTGTATGCTGTGCCCATGAAAAATTGTGTAGTACAATATAAAATGGACAAACTACCTCAAAAAGTTCAACGCTGGGAGAAAATCATGAAAGAGGCGGCCCAACAATGCGGTCGTTCTAAATTACCGGAATTCACGGCTGATATTACCTTAGCCGATGTTTTAGCGAGAGAACAAGCTAATGGCAGTCTTTTGTTGGTAGCTTATGAAAATGAGCATAGTTTGACCTTAAAAGCAGCTTTGGAACAAGCGGAATCGGAAGATGTGATTCAGCGTGTTGTTATTTTTATCGGGCCGGAAGGCGGTTTGAGCAACGATGAACTGACGCAATTTGAAGCAGCCGATGCCCGTGTGGTAACGTTAGGACAGACTATTTTGCGTGCCGAAACGGCTGCTGTAGGCGCTGTAAGTATGTTGCAATATGCACTAAATATGGACTAAACAGATTCTAAATTGGAACTGAATATGCTCTGAATTAGAACTAAATATGTTCAAAGTATGGACTAATATATTTTAATTTTTACTAGAGATGTTCTTAGTATGGACTTTTTTAGCATAATAGATAGGAGAATGAGCAAAAAGATATGAAAACAGTAGCATTCACTACCTTAGGCTGCCGTGTTAATCAGTATGACACGGATGCCATGCGTGGTTTATTTATACAAGGTGGCTATACGCCGGTAGATTTTGATGAAAAAGCGGATATTTACGTTATTAATACTTGTTCCGTTACGAACATGGGGGAACGAAAATCCCGCCAGTTGATTCGGAAAGCCAAGCGTACCAATGAAGATGCGTATATTATTGTTACCGGCTGCTATGCACAGCTTGCACCGGAAGCCATTGCCGCCATTGACGGTGTTAATCTCGTTATCGGTACGAATAACCGTCATCGCGTAGTAGAGTTGGTAGAACAGCTCGAATCTACAGAAAAACAAATCAGTATCGTGCGTAACATCATGGAACAGGCCACCTTTGAAGAAATGCCGCTTTACGGTAATGAAATCGACAAGGCGCGTGCTTTTATGAAAATCCAGGAAGGCTGTAACAACTACTGTACTTTTTGTATCATTCCGTACACCCGCGGTAAATTGAAATCCCGCCGCGTGGAAGATATTGTAAAAGAAGCTAAACGATTGGTAGAACATGGTTACCATGAAATTGTGTTGACTGGGATTCATCTCGGCAATTACGGCATCGAATTACCTGAAAAGCCTAATTTAGCCGGCGTTGTGAAGGCTTTGCTGGAGATTCCGGGCTTAGAACGTATTCGTTTGGGATCCATTGAATCGGTGGAAGTATCGGAAGAGTTGGTTGACTTAATGGCAAACGAACCGCGCTTCTGCACGCATTTGCATTTGCCGCTCCAAGCCGGTTCCGATCATATTTTAAAACTCATGAACCGTCATTATAATCTTCAGGAATTTAAAGATTTAATTGCCCGTTTACGCAGTCGTATTCCGGGCCTTGCCATTACGACCGATATAATTGCGGGCTTCCCGGGTGAAACGGACGAAGACTTCGAAGAAACGATGAAAACCGTGGAAGAAATAGGCTTCACCCATATTCATGCATTCCCGTATTCGAAGCGTGAAGGTACGCCGGCTGCTGCCATGGAAGATCAAGTTCCTGAAGCTGTTAAAAAGACGCGAGTGGCTCTTTTGAATAGTCTTGGACAAAAAGGTTTACAAAACTTTGCGGAACAAATGATTGGTAAACCGGCCGAAATCCTCATCGAACGTGAAGAGGACGGTTATTATCTGGGCTTTACGAATGAATATATTCACGGTAAAATAAAGAAAGGGACAACTGCACACGACGTAGGGACAATCATAGGCGGTACGGTTACTGCTTTTGACGGTGAAACCTTGATTATTGAATAATCGATTTTAGCATGTATACTATGATTATTGATGGTCATAATTATGATTGAACCGGCGAAGTTTTAGTGTAGGCAGTTATCAAATTTCAATCCGTGTTCTATAAAAGGAGCGATGACGCATGAGCGACGAATGTATTTTTTGTAAAATTATCAAAGGTGAAATTCCTTGCAACAAAGTATTGGAAAACGATAAATTTTTAGCTTTTCACGATATTAACCCGGTAACCAAGGTACATATTCTTGTGATTCCTAAAAATCACGTAGCCAACATCGCTCATTTGACTGATGAAAAAGCAGCTTATGTGGAAGGTATTTTGCCATTCATCAAAGAAGTAGCTAAAGAAGCGGGTCTTTCTGCCGATGGCTATCGTGTTGTATTCAATACCGGAGCTAAAGCAGGGCAGTCCGTATTCCACTTGCATGCTCACATTTTAGGTGGTCAGGAATTAGGTTGGCCTGAAATTTAACGAATAACAATCAAACTTGTAACCGGTATATGAATTTCAGACTTACATATCATGATTTTTTATACCGATTTATTGTAAAAAAGTTGCATAAATACAGTGCATAATGATGTTCAAATATTGACAAACATAGTGTCAAACATTATAATATCTTTATGTGCGTATAGTAAATACCTGCACTTCCATCGAATAATTGGAGGGAGGGATATAGATGTCTGAAATTAAAGTCGGTAAAAACGAAACGCTTGAAAGTGCTCTTCGCCGTTTTAAACGCTCCTGCC
>ENA-OQJN01000476-OQJN01000476.1-human-gut-metagenome-genome-assembly--contig:-NODE-476-length-16562-cov-4.358686_pt1 | contig 16562 bp, 17 predicted proteins | sample MGYA00242610_ERZ504777 | MGnify/ENA primary metagenome ERZ504777 (study PRJEB26092, sample SAMD00036350) | human gut metagenome | host: Homo sapiens | study: EMG produced TPA metagenomics assembly of... | reverse complement strand
AAGGTTTTTGATTCTCTTTCATTTTCCCTGATTATGTTTATAAAAAATCACTCTGACCGCATAAGCAAGTTCTTCAACAAAAAAATCTTCCTCTTCAAAACGGAGATTCAATTCATCATTTCTTAGAGCGTTTTTTGCGTGGTAAATTTCTGACGTTGAATACTCGTTTTCAGTCGGGGCATTGTCCTGACGAATTTTTAAATAATTTTTACAGCGTTTTCCGTCCTCGCTGAATGCAAATGTGTAGTAATGCAGATTTTCGTTTGCTTCAAAGAAAAAGTCCTGCAAGCCGTCAGCACCTGAAAACTTTCTTGTGTATGAGTGAATTCCCTGTACTGTTTTGTAAATTTCTCTGTATTGATATTCTGAAAGAAATAAGTTGCAGTTAATGGCTCTGTAAATATTATTAAATTCGCTTGTGTAATAGTCCCAGCCTGTTTTTTGCCGACATCAGTACCGGGGATGTTGTTGAAATTATCGCTTTCTCTGAGCGCATAAATTATCTGAAGCAGTGGGTTCAGTATATCATTGATAATCATTTCGTTGCATTTGTTCTGCTCAATTTTTTGGAATTCTTTTGATTTATCAAATACTGTAATTCTTCTTCTTTCCATAACAATTCTCCTTTTCAAAAAATATTCTCAGATGAATCTGTTACCCGAACATATTCTCCTATCCTGATTAAAGCTCCTTTAAAGCTGCTTATAATAATATCCCAAAATTCTGAATAATCGGGATTGTCAAAGTTGCACACATATGCAAAAACATATTGACCGCAGCAGAGTGTTTCGAATTCCCACCCTTCCTTGTTATCGCTGACAAACAATAACGCTATAGTGTTGCCGGTTTCAATGACGTGATAAACAAGACAATCATATTCTTCTGCAAATCTGTCAACGACTTCAGCATACCTTTTATCGTAGTTAATGGTGTCAATAGTCCCCAGCAGACCTTTACAGGTTATGTATGAGTAATAAAGCTTATCCTCCTTAAAATATTTTAATATATATTCGGTCGCAGATTAAATGTTTTTGTTAATTCCTCCAATCTTTTAACAGTTTCTTCTTTCTTCGCTTCTTTTGAAATTTTGCTCATTTAAATTCCGCCTTCCTTAATTATTCATTTGTTCAGCTGACATTGACTATTATGCCAATCAGTCAGGCGGAGTTTTCCGCTTAAACTTAAATTTAAAATATTTTTTATTTAAAATTTTTGCAGAAAGTTGGAAAAAACCGAGCAAATGTGTGATATAATGAATTTGAAACGGAGGCAAGTAAAATGAAAGAACAAAAAGAGAGATTTTCAAAGCTTGAAAGAGCGTTCAAGATACTTGAATATTTAAAGTTGAATTCTGACAGCGAACACACTGTAACACAGGCGGCTTTAAGAAGAGAATCTGAAATCGAGCCGTATCTGGGTGACAAGGAAACCTATAACGACACGATTGTAAAAATGGCGATGGCTTTGAATTTTGATGAATACGGAGTAAAGTCTGAAAATGAATGGAAACTTATTTTTAAAGATTTCGTCAAAAAATTCGGGGCTGAATCGCTTGATGAAAGCGATTCAGAAGATGAATATGACGATAATCAGACAATGAGAATCCGAGGGTTGTATTATAATCATACTTTCACATATGAGGAAATTAACAGTATGATTGAAAGTATTTTGTTTTCAAAAACAATAGATACGGAATCTGCAAACAAGATTATTAAAAAAATAGAAAATAACCTGACAACCAAATTCTATAAAAAAGGTGCAAAGAATATTTGCAGAATAAAAGAGCCTGTGCTTGTCGACAGAGAAATCCTGCGTGAAAATCTGCTGAAGATTCAGCATGCAATAGATGACGGTGTGCAAATAAGCTTTACTTTTAACGGCTATGACAAGTACAAAAAGCTTGTGCCGAATCACAATAAGAAAGATACGGTCAGTCCTTATTATATTGTTGCAAGCGGCGGAAGATACTATCTACTAGCTTGTAAAGAGCTTGTGTTTAGCGAGAAAACAATCACAAATATGTCGATATGGCGTATTGATTTAATGTCGGAAATTGAAATCCCCGGGAGAGATGAAAAACATAATATAAACGGTATTCCGTCAGTCAGCAAGTGGAAGGTTGATAATCTTCCTCAGTCGTGGAGCGAAGATTTTCAGTTATCTCATTTGAATATGTCTTTTGATAATCCTGTAAAGATTAAATTGAGAATAAAAAGTCCAAAAGAAAAAAATAATCCGTCAAAGCCTTTGCGTGCTGATTACACTTTTATGTACGATTGGTTTGGTGATACATTTAAATACATAAGAACAGAAGAATCAGAACCATATGACGATATAGTTGAAGTTAAGTGCAGTCCGTACGCTATGGCAAATTGGGCGTTGCAGTACAGCGACAGAGTAGAGATAATTGAACCTGAATCGGTCAGAAATATGGTTATAGAAAAGGTTATGAGTCTTAATAAAAAATATATAGAAAAGTAAATTTACAAGGAGCGTATTATGATTAACGAGGAAACAATATCAAGCCTTTTGAAAATTTACAAGGATGATGAAAAAATTTTGAATACTATTGAAAGGTGTCTTATCTCCTTTGAGGAATATCACAGCCAGATATATAAACTTGAAATATGTATGAAAATCTTTTCAAACGGAAATGTTGATAAAGATAATTATAAAATTAAAATTGAAGAGCTTGATAAATCAAGAACTACATACCATAATGCTTTGTTGGGTAATGTTAATGTGCTCAACAGACTGGCAGAGAAAAACACTTTACCGCCTTTTTATGACGGAAAAGTGTCGCAGGATAGACCGTATCGCAGAGAGGTTGCAAACGGTGTTTTGCAGTATGTTGAGAAAATAGTTGAAAACAGAAGTTAATATTTTTAAAAATATATTATTTAAGCGGAAAAAGTCGAGTAAAGATTTGATAGAATAAAGGTATTGATTGATTAAGTAGTCGGTTTTAAATGTATTTTGCCTTTAAAAATTAATTGAGGAGAAATAAAAATGGGATATGACAGAATTGAAACATTCGTTAAAAACGAAGAAAAACCATATGAATACTGTTTGGATTTTGAATACGGTAATTCAGCCTATGAAGCACTTAATCCGATAGAAAGGTATCTTGCCTATAAATCAACAGGAGTAAAGGTGGACAAAGATAAACAAAACCTTAGTAATGCCGAAAAGTTTTGTCTGCATAGTCTGAACATATACGGTGATATTCCCGATTGTGATGGCTCTGACGGAAGAAATGCGCTTACGCTTGACGTTTATAAAAAACTCTGGAATTGGGAAAAGGGATATTATTCCTCAGGTGTAATTTCAACTCCGAATTTTCAGGGCGAGTTTGGCGGAGATACGATGAATTCAATGCAGACGACTTTTAATGCATTAATGGGTTATGCTCTGAGCAAATCTGAAAACAGTAATTTAAGGCAGTATCAAAAGAATAATTACAGCTTTATGGACTGCTTACAGATATATTGTAATTATCCAAAAGAACTTCTTTTTGAACTTCAAAAAGAGCCTGACTTTATTCGATTTGCTGATTTATATCATACAATAGGAAATATGGTGCTTGTTCCTCGTCGTTTTAACAGTGGTCGATACGGAAAAACTTTTGATTTTTGGGATTCTTCTTTAGTATGGCTCAAAAATGACGGTTTTTCGTACGGTAATCAGCTTTTGTTTGATAAGCGTAATTTCACTAAATATATAAATTATTTCTATTTATGGGATTATGTAGAAAGTGTAAATGGAGAATATAGGGTCAAGCCTTTGTTTAATTCTCACAGTAATATTGAGAACGGTAATGTCGATAATTCCTTGCCTTGGACAAATATCAGTAATGAACAGGCTTTAAAGCAGTTTTTAAAAAATGCCTGTGAAAACATAAGTAAGCGTGGTTTCTTTATGTCAATTCTTATGAGGCTTAGAAGCGCTGATAATCCAAAGCTAAAAGAAATATCCGATGAATATTTCAATATTATTCAAGGTGACTTCCTTAATAACGTGCATATGGATGGCTATAATGATGCAGTGGCAATACTTTTGAGATTGTTGGAAAACTTTGATGATAAAAACGACAAAGACTATAAGCTTTTGTCTGATGGGATTATGTCATTATATAAATTAAACGTGAATTCTGACAGAGAAAGTATAAGCAAATCAGCTGTGCATAATTTCAATCAAAAAGAAAAAGCTCAGAATAAAAAGAATAATGATAAAACGAAGAAAAAAGATTCAGTATTTCATAATATAAAGCATAAGATTAAATTGCGAATAGAGAAATTTAAAACTGCTCCTTTAGAATCAATATGTAATATTTTGTTTTTATCTGTATTAGCTTTTAGCGTGGGTTATGGAGTATTTTTGTATATTAGATATTTAGTATCAGGCGGGTACGATAGTATTACCGGTGCTGAATATTTGCCGATTAAATTCTACGGTGGAAATATATTGAATATATTGTTCATAATTGATTTAATTGGATTTTTATTATTGTGCGTATCTTTTGCAATACGAGAAAAGAAAGCAAAAAAAGTTATAATGATTATTGCTTTGACTTGTATTGCTGTTTTATGTGTTTTGTGTTCATTAATTCCAATTGGAGCAGCAAGTTTGGAGTATAACAGAGCATTTATGCAATGGTTTAATGGAGATACTGTCAATAACGGATATATGATAAATTATCTTATAGATGCTTTTGCTAAGATACTTTTGATAGGTGTATCGGTAATAGCTATATTGCCGCTTATTTTAATGTTGTTTATCAAACATTATAGACACTATCTTAAAGTATTTGGTTTATCACTGCTTTCTTTTTTTATAATTGTTCCGTTAATACTAAATATAATGCAGATTAAATGGATGGCTGTAATACTTGTTATTGCACTCGTAATTGCTGTAATATCATATGTTTTTTCAGAGATTCATACAATAATAAAATACAGATGTCCTGCTTGTAAAAAGATTGACGCATTGATGATTACCAGAAAGCTTATAAACGAAGAAAACATATCTATAAAAGTTCAACTTGAGAATAGAAACAATTCCGGAGAAATAGTAGGGCATTCTGAACGGTATATTCCCGGTGTAAGAAAAACTTATGAAATAACATATGAGTGTAAATTTTGCGGTTATATAAATAAGGAATTAGAAAAAGAAGATTGTAAGAAGATATAAAATTATTTGGGGACGATGAAATGAAAAAGAAATGCATCATAATTATCGCAGTTGTCTGCGTAGCGGTTGTTGCTGTTGCGGGAACAGTTTTCGGTGTAAGAGCCTACAATGATTACACTTTACAGCAACAGACAGAGGAACGAATTAAAAGTATAGACGATACATATGCTGATTTTTTAGATGAAACTGACAGGAGCAAAAAGCTTGAAAAATTATCAGACTTTATAAAAAATAAGCCTTCAACAAATGACGAAATAGCTGTTGAAGTATTAAACGCTGTTGAGCCAAAGTACAGTGAAACTCTTGAAGAAAATGACAAAAATATTTTACTGATGATTACGACAAGATAATAAAGGATAATACAATCATCAGTGACAGCCTTAATAAAATGAATGATAAAAAGAAAATACAAGGCTGTATTGATAAATTTAATTCTTTAAAAGAAATAATTGATTCTGAAAAAGAAATTGTGTTTAATCAAAATAGTCAGAATAATGCTGATAGTTATTTAAAAAAGACAGATGGCTTAATAAGTTCTTATAGTGACAGAATTCAGGAGATTGAAAAAGCCGAAGAGCAAAAAGCTGAAGAGGATAAAAAAGCGGCTGAGGAGAAGAAAAAACAAGAAGAGAGCGAAAATTCATCGTATAACGACGTTTCGTCAGTTAATGATATTTCAAATGAAGATAATAGTTATGGTGAAAGCAACGATTATAATGCAGGGACAAGTAATAACAGCAGTGATAATAGCTATAGCGACGGTAACAGTACAAGCAATAACAATGGCGGAAACGGAACTATGGTAGGCGGAAGATATGTAGAGGGTAGTTGGCATAGCTATACTGATGAGGACGGAACTTCATATTTTGATGATAAAGGAAATGCTTGGGACGATAAAGGAAACACTTGGAATTATTATGAAATATGGGATGAAATAGGAATAGAGCATTGGACATATGCTGTAGAATGATTTAACGAGGAGAAATAAAAATGCGTGCTGTTTACAAAATATTTTTATCTGTATTAATTATTGCTGTTGCACTTTTTAGTTGTTCTTGCGGCGGTGAAAGTTCTGAATTGCAGGAAACAACTGCAACGCAGGTAATATTGTCAACAAAAGCAACAGAAGCTCAAACGACAGAGCCAATGACAGTTCAGGAAACAACTAAGAAAACTGAGCATGCAACTGAGAGTGCGACAGAGAAGGATGTTAGTAATGCTGAAAAGGGAGAAAAAACTGTAGCTCTTAACAATGAATATATCACTCGTTATCAGGAAGTGAATCAGGTTACATATCCTCCATTTGTATTTAATTATCCCGATAATTGGAGCGTTACAAAAGAAGAATGCAATCAGCAGGAGGAACTTGTTACTCTTGAAAACGATGGAGGTGCAAGCGTGACATTTTTACATTACTCAGGTGAATTACAGGGTGGAGGCAGCGGAGTTTATATGAATAAAGAAGAAATCAGTAAAGTTGCTTCATCACAATTTGTTCCGGGTTTTGTACAGGCAACAGACCATAGTTCACTTGGTGAATTTATGGTAGCAAGGATAAAAACAATAGGAAAACTAAATATGAAAACCGACAGAGAGTACACAGAGGTTGATGGAAATGTTGCATATGCTGTACTTCCAGTTAGTGAAGAGGGTATAAGAGAGGGTGTAAGAAGAGCAATAAGCGGTGAATATACCTTCTGGTATTCAAGTACAATTTCTTTTACTGCTTCTAACTCGGAAGAATTCACACCGCAAGAAGAAAAGGAAGTTATCGCAATACTCAGCAGTTTCAGAATAGCATAATTTTATAAGAACATGATACGAGGGTTACATGTTATTTGCAGTTACCATTCATATGAAGATGCCCCTTGCCCAATACACTCTCTGGACATTATTGGTGTCAGAAGTTTAAGTCTGCGATTAGCCTCAAATAATAACCATTCTGATGATTTTAAAAAGCAGCTCAGAAGTGATATAGCCAAAATAGTGCGTAGCTATGAAAAAAGCAAAAACAATGTGAACATTGCGGTGCTAAAGGAGAACTTAGAAAGGATTTACTGCGGGCAAAAACCTTATGTGATAACTGTTATGAAAAGTCTAATAAAAAGTACTCACCTAACAGATAACCTGTACAAAAGACAAGATAATTAAAAACAGGTGGAAGCTATGTTAATTTACGAAGAAAACCGCCGTAATATTAATTAGATGTAAATTGACAAAACTACCTTTTGTTCTATTCTAAAAATAGAATTGCAGGATTATTCATGAATGTGAAATATATAGTATATTCAGCGGGACACATTTATAAATCAAAATATGCTACGCTGTAAACAAAGAAAAGGCTTTGGAAAATTAATTTTTCTCAAAGCCTAAATTTATTGGGTTATTTGATATTCTTGACGATATAATGATGCTAACAAGATAATACAGCGGTAGATGTGATGATTTTTGATGCTATTTTGATGATGTAGCAGACGGAAACGTTGGAATTATTAGCGCCTGTTGAACATTTTGATGCCTGAAATGAGCATCAACAGCGGAAATTCAGACCGTGTCTCGTACATAAAATTATATCAAAAAAACGGCTTAAACGCAGTGTTTAAGCCGTTTTTGCTTGGCAGGGGCAGAAGGACTTGAACCCTCGGCACGCGGTTTTGGAGCGGCTCAGAAGTGGTATTATCTTGTATCGCCTAATGCTGCAAAGTCCAAAAAGCACAGTGATTATCTGCAATCTCAGGAATTTACAGTACTGAACAATATTTAATATATTGTTCTTTATTTTCTAAAATTCAGAAAGTTTTTTAGAAAAATTTTTAGAAAACCCTTACAAGATTTCATCAGTTAAAAACTGCCAATGCATAATATTCAAAATTCACACAAAAATCATCGAAAAATCCCCCCTAAAACAACCAAAAGCTGAGGACAATTTCCATATCCTCAGCTTTAATTTTGCCTGCTATTTGACCGTTTATAAAGACTGTCTAAACACCAAAAGCAAACGCTTTATCTGTTTATCATCAATACTTTCATTGAAAATTATAACCCATAAATGCTTTGTTACTCAGTTCAATAACTTCCATAATTCTTTGCACAAGTTCGTAAAAAGTGGATAATGAAAAATGACCTTCTATGGTAGAATTAAAGAAACTACAATAGGAGGTTTTATTATGACAAGAGAATATTGACATATACAGCAATATAAAAAATTATTGGGCCTGAAAAGAAGAAGGATTCACATATCGGAAAATCAGTGATAATCAGTTAGAATTCAGTTTTCTACCTTTGGGATAGCGTACTAAAATATTTTGTACTTTATCTGTATAGCTAATTTGTTAAGGTAATAGTAAAGAAGTTCTTTGCAATGGTAGTATTCCATATTGAAAGCTTTTACCGTTATGCCTTTAAGGATATCTTCTTTATCAATGTCAGTTTCTTTCATAAATTGTCCTAGTCCATAATGTGCAAGGCAATTTCTAATATTTCTGTTTTTAAGAGAACTATTTAATTCCAACTTGGTGTTTAGTGATTCGTTCATTTCCCTTATAAAGTCGCAAAGGTAATAATATTGTAAATAGGCAAATTTGAATTTTTGGGGAATGTTTTCAACGAAGTAGTTTTCAACAAATTTTATTGCATAATTGATATTGCAAAGAATTGAAAACAATACAAACCCTACATCATTTTTTAAAACTAATGGGCAATTGTGATAAAAAGTGATAGTCTTTATATATAACTATGTTATTGATATCATCGTAATTATATGGAGGAAAGTTTCTGCACCCTAAAAAAGCAGCCAATTTACCTACGATTACACCCATCTCGCTAATGAAATCACCTGAATTTTTATCTTCAAAATCATCAATGGGAGTGTGTAAAGCACACAAAATTGTATTGCCACAGAATTCTCCATTGCAAATATCAGTTCCTACATTATAATAGGCATTTTTACGCAATCCACTTATTCTAAAGAAATAATTATCACTTTTGTAAAATTGATGCATTAGAGCTTTAGTATAATCGTTATAAGATTTTTCAAAAAGCTTATGCCCTTGTCTAAGAGAAGAATAATAAGTCTTTTCTTTTTTGTTAAACACTGGTGCGGCTAACCCCATTTTTCGACACCATTGTTCTGCACCATCTGCAAATATTCCTATGTAGGGTTGACACATCATTAAAAAATTACTATCAATATTTTTAGCATTTGTATTGATATCAATTATTGTATTTAAAAATCTTGCATCTGATTGAATTAGTTCGAATGCCGCTTTCTGCACTTTGTTGATTCTTATATTTTCCATAGTATTTATTTGACAAGTATTATAGTTGTTTCATTTATTTGTTAGTTTTGTATTCACTTTTTTAATGTGTATTACTATGTTGTATGAAGAAAAGTCAAGTTGAATACACAAACTCGACTTTTCTTCTTTGTTTATATTGAATTCATAATGTCTAATAAGCTTTGGTAACTGTCAACATCATGGTAAACAACATTGCTTGTTGACATTTCATTAAACAATTTTTTGGCACAAGAAATCTTTGCTTGCTCTATCGGTCTAAGATTAAGCGTTTCCATTGTTCCCTTTGTTTCAGCAATAAAGAAGATATGTTTAACCGTTCCTTCGTAGAAAGCGATTGCCCAGTCAGGAGAATAATTGCCGACGGGAGTAGGTATTTGAAATGTTCTCGGAAGTTTTGCGTAAACACATACTTCTTCCGCTACATCCAAATCTTCTGCAAATTTTCTTTCAATACTCTTTTCTGCAGAACCATCCGTAAACACATAATCCTGAATTGCTTTTTTTGCAAGGAATGCCTTATCAAAGCTCTGCGTATTTTTTTCGGCTGTAAAGATTGTGCTATCGTATTTTCCTTCAATAGTATCGTAAGAAATATGATCTACAATCATTGTAGCTTTTTGCTCATTGATAAGCCTGATAACCTTTGTAATAAATTCTTCAGGATTATTTCTAAACATATAGAATTTTTTGATATTTATGCCCTGTAAAATTGCTGATACAGTTTTTCTTGTTAATGATGTTCCCTCAGTAATTTTGCCAATGAGATCGTATTTGACTTGACTTGTTTCAGTGTGTCTAAGTGTTTGTACTCTCGTTTTTTCGCTGGTAAAGGAAGCTCCACGCTCAACTTCGTATTCATTCATTTCTTCTTTTTGATGACCGACAGTTGTGGTGTATTGAAGTTCAGTAACAAATAATTTATCATCAATATGAGCAATGGCTTTTTGTATAAGTTCATTGCTGTCAAATTCTACTGTATAAGCGTATTTGTGGTTTATCTCGTTCCATAATGCCTGAAATTCTTTTTTGGCAAAGTTATCATTAAGAGGATTATCTTTGACTTTTGTTTCGTGACCATCTGTAAACATATCTTGAAGAATGTTGTCATCATATACAGACTGAATAAGCGTATGTATACCATCCGCCATAGGTTTTAATTCTTCCGGTAGTTCAGCGACAGTACCACTCTTAATTTCTTGACGATATTTGTCAGTAACCTTATCGTCATCATCAATATAATCATTTTTGATAAGATATTTGTAAATTTTATTTGCGGTTTTATCGTCAATGAGCGTAGGTACATCATCAACCTTAACATACTTGCCTTTGAAATATTCACTTGTTGCAACAGTAGGTCTGTCATAAAGTACAGATTTAATATCCGACTGCAAATCCGTAACAAATGTTTTATAGCTTTCGCTTGCAATAACCGTTAGGGTATTTATATCATGTACAGATTCGCCACAACTTTCCGCATCCATACGATTGCCGTTCTGATTTACGCACAAACGAAGTCCACGACCGACTTCTTGACGCTTTGCGGTGTTGCTATCGGAATGTTTGAGTGTACAAATCTGAAAAACATTTGGATTATCCCAACCCTCACGAAGTGCGGAATGAGAAAATATAAATCTTGTAGGCTCGTCAAATGAAAGCAATCTTTCTTTGTTCTTTAAGATAAGGTCATATGCTGAAATATCATCGGAAAATTCACTGCCACGCTTTAATTTACTGTCAATAGCATGACCTTTTTTATCAATACTAAAGTAACCTGTATGTACCTTAGTTGCATCACTACAGATGAACTTTAAATATCTTTGGTACGGGGTATCAAGCAATGTTACATAGTCGTTTAATACACTGATGTATTCCTGCTCAAATATCTTGCCGTACTCACCAAGAACTTCATCTCCGTTTTCATCATACTGACGATATTTTGCAACTTCATCAATGAAGAATAATGATAGGCATTTAATTCCCTTGTCAAAGAGTTTTTCTTCTTTTTCAAAATGAGAAAGTATGGTTTCTCTAATTTGAATACGGCGCATATCGTTTTCAGAAATATCTCCAACAACATCTCCGGTTTTGATTACTTTGCCGTTAGTGAAAGTTACTGTACCATAAAGAGGGTTAATTTCAGAGATGGTATAACCCTTATACTGTTCCATTTCTTGGGAAACATAATACAAGTTATCATCTACACCGAGAATTCGTGTTTCTCGGTTAATTGACTTATTATATCCGATTTCAAGCTCAATTTTCGCCATTGGCGGTTTCTTTGGCGATAACACAATTTGTTCAAGATATAGATAGCTGTCAGTACCTCTTAAATTCTTAACTTCAAAACCTTTAACTTCAATTTTTTTGACAAGTTTTTTGTTGAATGCATCAAGAGCATCAAGTACATAAACAAGATTATGGTGTTTTGCGTGGGTAGCAGAATAGTTAAGACTGAAAAGCGGATTAAAGTTTTTCAATGCCTTTTGTGTTACATCACCGCCCATTTTCTGCGGCTCGTCAAGAATAATAATCGGTCTGTTGGCCTTGATTACATCAATCGGACGGCGAGATGCAAATTCATCACGCTTTGAATAAATAATACGGGACTCCTTGCTTCTACCGCCTTCTTTAAGAGATGTAGCAAAAGCTTGTGTATTTATAATCATAACATTGATACCTGAACCGCTTGAAAAGTTGTCAAGCTGATTCAGATTTGAACTGTTATAGATAAAGAAACGAGCTTTTTTGCCGTAGTGTTCCATAAAGTGATCAGTGGTTACTTCAAACGATTTCTTTACGCCTTCACGAATAGCAATGCTCGGTACCACCACAATAAACTTGCTCCAGCCGTATTTTTTATTTAGCTCAAACATAGTTTTGATATATACATAGGTTTTACCGGTACCGGTTTCCATTTCAATATCAATACTGCATCTGCCCAAATCTTTTACAAGGGAAGGGGAGAGCTTTATGTTATTCTGACTTTGCAAGGTGTGAATATTTTGTAATAACTGCTCGTCAGAAAGTTCAACAAGCTCGTTTTTACATTTATAACATCAAATTCTTCATCGGGAGTGTTAATGGTCATCTGCGCATCGGTTTGATTTTTATTACCAAGGTCACGGATGTAATTTGTTTTATCATGAAAGCCTTGACCGTTAAAGACATTTATAACAGCATCAACTGCGTCCGTTTGATATTGTTGAATCTTAAAATTAAACTTCATTATAATTCCCTTTATAATATATTTTTAAAATTTAATATTTCAAATGCTTTTAATTGTTTTTTACTACATTGTGATTCATTTAGCCAATCCTTTTTACTAAAAGAAAATATTTTGAAAGATGCATATAAATCAATATCTTGAGAATCAAAATACTTTGCTAATTCAACAACTGTAATAATTGCCTGTTTTGAACCATTAAATAAGTTAAAACAAGAATTTTTATCTTGTTTTATTATATTATCAAAAAAATCTTCGTCATTCATTTTAGGTTTTATTTCTTCTAATTCTTCTAAAGAACGATAAGCTATATGTGTTGCGTTGTTGCTTTTTGAATGTACTAAATTATTTCTATTGCGATTTAATCCTTTTAGCATTGAAGCACATTTTTCGCTTTTATCAGAATTATCCTTAAAAATAAACTGCACAATTAAATTGAATTTTGCCAATACATTTAACATATCAAAATTTTTATAATAATTATCATCTAATATACATGATGCAATATAATCGTTTAAAAACGATTCCACACACATTATGGAAAAAACGATGATTTCAATATAATTTGATTCTATTTGATTTTTGATATTTGAAAACTCGTCATAAGAATTTGTTTTTTATTTAATTTTTTAAATTTCTCAAGATAATCATACGAATCAGAAAAATGTTCTAATAAAATGCGTCCATATACACCGTACATTATATTTTCTCTAAGAAAATTTTTTCTATAGTTTTTATTCATATTAAAGCACCTTCCTTACTGTGTCAGGGCTATATGCGGCGAAAATCTGCTCAAAGTTGGTTGCAACACTATCGTTTGCCATAGAGCTGTCACGCATAACAAAATAATATGGTTTTTGCTTGGCAATAGCCGTGATGACTTCTTCATCAATGTTTTTGTCAAAGCAAGCAATCAAATATCCATCCTCAACATCAAAGTAAGAATAATTCCTCATTCCTACTTTCTCACTCCTAACTTGAATTTTGCTGCTAAGCAAAATTCCAAGGTCAAGCATTACTTGGAATAACAAATCTTCCGGAGTTCTGTCCTCTTTAATGTTATCTTCAAGACTTGAGAAAAGAGACGGCTCGTACTCGGCAGGGTTATAATAAACATCTTTCATATTAGAGCTGTCGCATTTCAATACACGGAAACCGGTGTCAAGTGAGGAATTAGGAGTTTGGAGTGAGGAGTTATCGCCTTCATTCTTAATTTCTAATTGCTCATTCCTAATTTTCTGTCCCGCACGGCGAATACGCTCTTTGCCGATTTCACAAATGTTTTTGTAACCGGCTTTGTATGCCTCACTCTTTTTATCTGTTTCTTCAGGTAACTGTACCATAATAAACTTGCGATTTCCACCATCTTCTGCATTAAGTTGCATAACTGCGTGAGCTGTTGTTGCCGAGCCAGAAAAGAAATCAAGTATGATATCATTTTCTTTGGATGAGAAAATTGTCATACCTGCAACCAATTCTTGCACCAACGAGACCGGTTTTGGGTAACTAAAGAATTTGTCAAGGTCAAGGCTTTTCAAGTCTTTTATGCCGTTTGCCGACAAGTGCTTAAGTATTGAATAAAACTTGGAAGAGTCTTCTTTTATGTTTCTGAGCTTGCCAACTACATTCATACCATTAGGCTTCGGAATAAGTATGTATTCTCCTTTTTTAATCCTTTGTCTATTTCATCGAGTTTTTCTTGACCCTTGAACTCGAGAATTTCCTCATAATGGCAGTTTCCATACTTACCAAATTCTTTTCGTAACCAATCTTCTTGAATCCAATATTTTTCTCCATTTTTTTCAATCACTCTTCCTCTAATATCTTTCGGTTTACCTAAAGGGGAAAACTTTGTGATGTCCTTTGCATATACAAACAAATAATCGTGTCCCTTTATAACCTGTTTCGCCATTCCGCCACCTTCGGCACGAATAACAACAAATTCAGCAACCTTATTCGACTCTCCAAATACTTCTTCACATAACTTCTTTATGTTGGTTTGCTCGTTGTCATCAATACTAACGAATATAGCTCCATCAGCTGTAAGCAAATCTTTTGAGAGGCGAAGGCGCGTGTACATCATATTCAGCCAATCCGTATGAAATCTGCCGTTGCTTTCTGTATTTTTCTCAAGTTTGCCGGTGATTTGATTTCCGTCTTCGTCATAATTTCCGCTGACTTCGTTCCATTCCTCATTCCTCATTCCAAACTCATCATTATAAACAAAGTCATTACCCGTATTATACGGCGGGTCTATGTAAATCATTTTTATTTTGCCGAGGTAAGTTTCCTGTAAGAGTTTCAAAACTTCAAGATTATCGCCCTCAATATAAAGATTTTCTGTATTATCAAAATTCACGCTGCCACTACTGCAATATGGTTTTCCCTCACTGTCTGCTCCAGTTGGAGTTGTTTCATCATCTCGAACAGGACGCAAGGTCTTATTGATAGGGGCATTGGCAAGAAGAACGGACTTCTTCTTGTCAGGCCAAGTAAACTGATAGCGTTCCTCTTTGCCGTCAACCACCTTTGTGTTTATTTCCTGCATAAGTACATCTTTATCAATAGCACGAACTATTTCACCGTTCTCATCCTTTGCCTCTGTCACAGCATTAGGAAACATTTCTGCTAATCTCTTAAAATTCTCATCAGCCTTATTCGCTGTCTGCATTTTCAACTTTTCCATGTTTATCTCCTTAAAGAAACTTCAATTTGTTTATATGATTCTATTTTATTAATTATTTCTTGCTTATCATTTTCTTTTTTTGCTTTATTGAGTTTGTCTTCTAAATGTTTTATCATATCAATAGTTTTATTGTACTTCCACTCTAAAGCTTGTCTAACAAATGGTTGTAAAGTCATCCTTGTGTGCATACGATTATCAATTGTTATTTCAACTGGAACGTTATTGCCCATATATAAATATCTTTTCGCCAATAGAGTTTTTACTACAGGGTTTGCATAATCCAATATGGCGGAATATGTTTTTTCTTTGTAAACATCAAGAATAATTTTTCGTTCATATTCACTCATATTTTCTATAGCTTTAATTATTTTTTGTTTCTTGTTTTACTACTAATAAAGTTATTCATTTTCTTTAACAAATAGGTAATAATATATACTATTATTAAACTTGTAGTTACTGCAAAAATTAGTCCAAACATAAAGCCATTCTTTTTACTCCACTCATACAAATTGATTTTTTCTAATATTTGTACAGGCATAAAAAGAATACCAAAACTAAATATCCATAATGACGGGAGCAAAATTTTTAGTGGAATTTTTAAGATAGATATAAACTTATTAAACCATTCCATATTTATTCTCCTAATTCTTTTTTTAGTTTAGTGATTTTTTGATGCAATTCAAACTTTTTCTTCGGTTGTCGCTCTGTTCGTGCTTGCTTTTCAAGTTTGGTAATCTGCTTTTGCAGTTTTTCCTGCTGTTCGTGGAGTGCTAAATTTTCATCAAGAGATAGCTCCTCATTCCACACTCCACACTCCAAACTCTTAACAATGTTCTCCCAGACTGTATCAAGGTTAAGTCCCTGAAGTTCAATTCGTTGATTTTCAGTAGGTTTCCATTCTGTCTGCATTACCTTTGTATGGTAAATAGCAAGTCTGCTTTCATTCTCATATTCAAGAACAAACAAAATATTCTGCGGTATCAACTTAGAAAGCGTTGCTATCGTTTTTTATCATATTCTTTCTTTTTGAGTGAAACAAGCAAAACAAAAAACTTTTTACATTCTTCTCCGGCAGGAATATTAACCTTATTGGGAGCAATTTCATTTACTATCGTGATTCTTGAAATATCAGCATCAATTTTGCTTTTGCTGCTGTATTCATTTG
>ENA-OQJN01000475-OQJN01000475.1-human-gut-metagenome-genome-assembly--contig:-NODE-475-length-16566-cov-3.366932_pt1 | contig 16566 bp, 16 predicted proteins | sample MGYA00242610_ERZ504777 | MGnify/ENA primary metagenome ERZ504777 (study PRJEB26092, sample SAMD00036350) | human gut metagenome | host: Homo sapiens | study: EMG produced TPA metagenomics assembly of... | reverse complement strand
CGTGCCGCAAGTCCCACGATGGAAGTATTGCGAAATGTCATATTTTGTGATGTGATCAGTTCATTCCGGTCATGGCGATGGATGCGAAAACAGACACTGTGGACACCGCCGAGTACACAATACGGAATTGTCGTTAAAAGAGACGAGAATTTCGGGATCACTCCGGCTATCAACAGAATCAGTGCCGCACCGCCGAGTACACAGCGGTTGATAACTTTTGCGTTGCAACGATTCCCACGTTCTGGCTGTATGTAGCAGTCGGGAGTCCGCCGAGAAGAGAAAATAGAATATTGGAGATTCCATATCCTACGATTCCTCCCTGCAGTTCCTGATCTGTTGGCATACGATTCATTCCTCCGCTGGTTGTGGCGGAAAAGTCGCCGATTGCCTGAATGGAGTTGATTGCAAACAGAAGACCGATTGCGACACAGGCGGAAGGTTCGAAGCGAATTCCGAAATGAAGCGGGCTTGGCACCTGGAAGAGGGCAGCATCATGGATAGGAGAAAAGTCTACCATTCCGAAGAACAGTGCGATGATATATCCACCGATGATACCGATCAGAATGGATGCCAGTTTCCAGATTCCTTTTCCAAAATGATTCAATACCGTTACAATAGTCAATGTCAAAATAGCGACCAGCCAATTTTGCCAGGAACCATAATCTTCGCTGCCTACCCCTCCGGCCATATAGTTAATGGCAGTCGGATACAGAGAAAGTCCAATTGTAAATACAACGGTTCCAGTGATCAGAGGCGGGAAAAATTTGCGGATCTTCCGGATAAAAAGTCCCACAAAAACAGCCACGATACCACCTGCGATCATAGCACCTAAAAATGGTGGCGACATCATACTCTTCGGCAATGGACTGCATACTCGGAACATAGGCAAAGCTGATGCCCATGATGACCGGAAGGCCGGATCCGATTGTAAGATACCGGGTCTTGATAAATGGAAACAGTTGTAACAATGTGGCAAGTGCGGAAGTGACCAAGGCAGCCTGAATTAAAATAACAGAGTCAGCTTCCGAAAGTCCGGCTACACCGGATACAATGATAGCAGGCGTTACACAGCCGACGATCATTGCGACAACATGCTGCAGTGCAAGTGGAAATGCCTGATTAAGGGCAGGCACTCCGCTTAGTTCAAAAATGGTAGAGCGGGTTGTCTGATGTTTCATAATAAGGTGTCCCCCTTTATTCGAGATGGATCCGGGTTCCTGTAAGCCCCCTGAATTCCTTCTCTGGCTTTTTCTAGTAATGTGATCAAAGATTGCCTTCCGGGTGCAGATTCTGCAAATTCTACGGCCGCCTGCATCTTCGGAAGCATGGAGCCGGGAGCAAAATGACCTTCTGCAATATACTGTTTTGCTTCAGCTACTGTGATATCATCCAGCCATGTCTGTTCTGGTGTCCCGAAATGAATGGCTGCTTTTTCTATAGCAGTGAGGATGATCAGAACATCTGCATCCAGTTCTTTTGCGAGAAGCGCACTGGCAAAATCTTTGTCTATGACTGCACTGGCACCTTTTAGATGATTGCCCTGACGAATGACCGGAATTCCTCCGCCGCCACAGGCAATGACAAGGTCACCGGAATCCACCATCGTCCGGATTGTGCCGATTTCAATGATCTCCTGTGGTTTTGGAGAAGCTACGACACGACGGTAGCCTCTTCCGGCATCTTCTTTCATAATGTAGTCATATTTCTGCGACATTTCGTCTGCCTGTTCTTTTGTAAGAAACGTCCGATCGGTTTGGACGGACAGGCAAAAGCTGGATCATGTTCATCCACACGTACTTGTGTGATCATAGTTGCGACAGGAATATCGGTGATATTGCGATTTAAGAGCTCTTCACGGAGAGCGTTCTGCAGATCATAGCCGATATAAGCTTGGCTCATGGCAACACAGACAGAAAGAGGGGTATTGGGCTGGTGTGCATCTTCGTGAGTCAGGGCGAGCATTGCGTTGTTGACCATTCCTACCTGAGGGCCATTTCCATGAGCAATCACAACTTCACATCCTTCCTCGATCAGATCAACGATGGCGTGCGCTGTGATCTTGACAGCTGCCATCTGTTCCGGAAGGGTATTGCCCAGGGCGTTTCCGCCCAGGGCGATGACAATTCGTTTCTTCCTTGTCATATCTATTCCTCCCTGATTGATGCGATTGTTTCTACCTCACATAAAACTCCTTTTGGCAGATCTTTTACAGCAACGCAGGATCGCGCCGGTTTGCCTGTAAAATATTTTGCATAGATTTCATTGAATGCAGCAAAGTCTTTCATATCTGCAAGGAAGCAGGTTGTTTTGACAACATCTGTAAAATCTGCATTCTGGCTGTTAAGAAGCGCTTTGATATTTAACATGACCTGTTCGGTCTGTTCCTCGATCGTCGTTCCGACAACTTCTCCTGTTTCTGGAGAAAGTGGAATCTGACCGGAGAAAAATGCAAGTCCGCTGCAGACGATTCCCTGAGAATAAGGTCCGATTGCTGCCGGTGCATTTTTGGTTTCTACATATTTTAGCATAGCTTAGTCCCTCCTTGAATATAATCCATTTCGCATCGTGTTCTAGTATAACAGGTTTTACTCAAAAACTCTAGGTGTGGATTTCTCTTCCAGCTTCTTTAAGATATCAGCAGGATCTGCAAATTTTGCAAGAAAGATCATGGCTGCGATGATATACGGTTTGTAGCTGGCTTCTTTATAAAGTGGTGTTCTGTAGCGGTCGAATACGCTGGCATCGACTTCACCGGATTCGCAGCTGACACCTGTGATATCTGCAGGCAGACAGTGCAGGTAGAGCGCGTTACCGTCTTTGGTCGTCTTCATCAGTTCTTCTGTACAAGCCCAGTCTTTGTGCTGTGCGTTCTGTTCCAGAAGTTCTTTTTCCAGAGCATCGATTCCCGCAAAGTCACCGTTTCCATATAATTCAGTACGTTTTTCCATGGCAGCAAACGGCGCCCAGCTCTTTGGATAAACGATGTCGGCATCTTTGAAAGCTTCTGCCATATTGTTGGTCTTTGTGAAAGAACCGCCGGATTTTTTCGCATTTTCGGCAGCAACAGCCTCCACTTCCGGGAAGACTTCATATCCTTCCGGATGTGCCAGTACAACGTCCATTCCAAAACGTGTCATCAGTCCGATCACACCCTGTGGAACAGAGAGCGGTTTTCCGTAGGAAGGAGAGTATGCCCAGGACATGGCGATCTTCTTGCCTTTCAGATTCTCGACACCGCCGAATTCATGGATGATGTGCAGCATATCGGCCATTGCCTGTGTCGGATGGTCGATGTCGCACTGCAGGTTGACAAGTGTCGGTTTCTGCTGAAGAATCCCGTCTTTGTGTCCTTCTGTCACAGCATCTATGACTTCGTGCATATAAGCATTTCCTTTTCCGATGTACATATCATCACGGATTCCGATGACATCTGCCATGAAAGAAATCATGTTGGCTGTCTCACGAACCGTCTCACCATGCGCAATCTGCGATTTTCCTTCATCCAGATCCTGCACCTCAAGTCCGAGCAGGTTACATGCGGAAGCAAATGAGAAGCGGGTACGTGTGGAATTGTCACGGAATAAAGAGATTCCGAGTCCGCTTTCAAATACTTTTGTGGAGATGTTGTTTTCTCTCATAAAACGGAGTGCGTCTGCCAGTGTAAATACTGCTTCCAGTTCGTCGTCTGTTTTTTCCCAGGTCAGGAAAAAGTCAGAGTTGTACATGTCTTTGAAGTTGAGTGCGTTCAGTTTATCGATGTAATCCTGTAATGTTTTCATAGTGTGATTCCTCCATATACTCAGGCTGTGCCTGTTGTGTTTCTTGTTATTTTGAAAGTTTACTTACAATATAAAGTCGGCAGTGCAGCGTAAACAGCGGCACATACTACCAGGTCTGCCTTCCAGGTCTTTTCATTTGGTGCATGAGCCTGTGCTTCTGCTCCAGGACCAAATCCGATACAAGGAATGCCGTTTCGTCCCATGATGGAAACGCCGTTTGTAGAGAACGTCCATCTGTCAGTCAGTGGGCGGGCTTTTCTCATCTTAGCAGTCTCTGGTGTTCCAATCCTTTCTTCTCCGTAAAGTCCCTTGTAGGCTTCTTCCAGAGCTTTTGTGACTTTGTGGTCTTTTGGAATGACCCAGGTCGGGAAGTAGCATTCGATCGGATATACCAGTCCGGTATAGGATGGTCTGTCATAGTTGTACATGGAAACCGTTACATCCTCCCCATATTTCTGTACGCTTGGAAGTGCACGGATCTCATCCAGACAGCTTTCCCATGTCTCTCCGGCAGTCATACGGCGATCCAGAGAAACAGAGCAGGAGTCTGCAACCGCACAGCGGCTTGGAGAAGTGAAGAAAATTTCAGAAGTTGTGATGGTACCCCGTCCTAAGAATCTTGCTTCTTCCCATTCCGGATTATATGTTTCATCCAGCATTTTTACGAGTCCTTTGATTTCAGTTGTCTCTTCGGCATCGTTTTCGTTCAGTGCACGGACATCCTGCAGGATATCAGCCATCTTGTAGATTGCATTGTCTCCACGCTCCGGTGCAGAGCCGTGACAGGATACGCCTTTGACGTCTACACGGATCTCCATACGTCCTCTCTGTCCGCGGTAGATACCGCCGTCAGTCGGTTCTGTGGATACCACAAATTCCGGACGGACTTTATCTTCGTTGATGATGTATTGCCAGCAGAGGCCGTCGCAGTCTTCTTCCTGTACGGTTCCTGTGACAAGGACTGTATATTTGTCACTTAAAAGCCCCAGATCTTTCATGATCCTTGCACCGTAAACTGCAGAGACGATACCTCCGAGCTGATCAGAAGTACCACGTCCTCCGATCTCTGTGTCAGATTCGAATCCTTCATATGGATCGAATTCCCAGTTGTCACGGTTTCCGATACCAACGGTGTCAATATGTGCATCAAATCCGATGAGTGTCTCTCCGGTTCCCATATATCCGAGTACATTTCCTTGCGGATCGATCTCGACTTTATCAAAATCCAGTTTCCGCATCTCTTCGGCGATCCGTTCAATGTGATCCTTTTCCCCACAGCTCTCACCCGGGAATTTTACGATCTCTCTGAGAAATTTTGTCATATCCGCTTCATAGTTCTGTGCAGCTTCTTTGATTTTGTTGAAATCCATTTTAAAATCCTCCTTGATAAACATAATGAAATGGTTTCCTGATCTAACGTTCATTGCCGTCCCATACGATGGATTCGTAACGTGTAGGATCGGTATCTCCTTCGGTGGAGAAAAGCAGTACCCGGGAAGTTTCATCCAGGCCCAGGTGTTCTCTTAATTCCTGATATTCGTCCATGCACATGATGCAGGCGAGCGTTCCAAACGGTGCGGCTCCGGATTCTCCGGAAGTGACCGGCGTATCTCCCTTGATCGGTGCGGCGAGCATCCGCATTCCTTTTGCAGCGACCCAGTCTGGTGCAGCAACAAAGGTATCCACATGATTCTTTAAGATATCCCAGGAGATGGTGTTCGGTTCGCCGCAGGCAAGCCCGGCCATGATCGTCGGCATGTCACCGTCTACAATGCGGATCGCACCGTCTCCGGCAGCAGCTCCTTTGTAAAGGCAGGCAGCCGCTTCGGCTTCCACAACGACCACTTTCGGCGGGGTCTTGGGATAGCGGTTCGCAAAATATCCCTGAACAGCACCGGCAAGGGATCCGACACCAGCCTGGATAAATACATGAGTCGGGGCTTCGCAGCCGTCTTCATGAAGTTGATCGTCGGCTTCCATGGCCATGGTTCCGTATCCCTGCATGATCCATGCCGGAATTTCTCATAGCCGTCCCACGCAGTATCCTGCACGATGATACCATGTTCAGTTCTGGCAGCCATATCGGCAGCCATGCGCACGCATTCATCGTAGTTGCATTCTTCGATCGTAGCAGTGGCGCCTTCTTTTCGGATGTTGTTTAACCGTGTCTGTGTACTTCCTTTAGGCATCAGGACAACTGCCTTTTGTCCGAGCTTGTTGGCAGCCCAGGCAACTCCGCGTCCATGGTTTCCATCGGTTGCAGTAAAGAAGGTGGCCTGACCGAACTCTTTTTTGAGCGCTTCAGAAGTGAGGATGTTGTAGGGAAGCTCGCTGACATCTTTCCCTGTCTGCTGTGCGATGTAACGTGCCATGGCAAAGGATCCGCCAAGGACTTTAAAAGCATTGAGTCCGAATCGATAGGATTCATCCTTGATGTAAAGTGAACCAAGTCCTAATTTTTCGGCCATGTGGTTCAGTTTTACGAGTGGTGTGACACTGTATTGCGGAAAACTTTCGTGGAACGTGCGGGCTTTTTCCACCTCGGAAAGTGCCATGACCGGAAGGTTGGCATCCTCGGTCTTCGGCATATGATTGACTGCCCATTTGATTGTCTCCATGTGTAAAACCTCCTTATGATCTGCTATTTTCCTGCATCCATATAACTGTAAAGTGTAAATTTAGAAATATTGAGAAGATTTGCAACCTTATCTCCTGATTTTGTGATCAGAAACGCACCGGCATCATTCAGATAGCGGACCACCTGAATCTTATCTTCCTTGGTCATTAAAGCCACCGGTTTTCCGACCAGTGCCACGCCCTGCTGCATCAGATCGTTTAACAGCTCTTCTACATTGCGTGTGATCGTCTGCGGCGAGTGAGGCTTGCTGACTGTGTAAGTATCTGTTTCCGGTTCGGTGTGAAGAAGCGACCCCAGTGCACTGTCTATCGTAAGAAGTGCTGTAATGTCATAGTTGATGGAAAAGATATAAGAAATCTTTTCATCGGCATCCCTTATGTAAAGGGTACTGGATTTCAAAATCCGGCCGTCCTCCGTGCGTGTGAGATAAGAAAGCTTATCTTGTACTTTGGCAGCGTTTTTGTGCAAGGTCTCCAGTACGATCCCGGAAGGTCCGTCTCCGGACTTGCGGTGTGTCACCTGTCCGTTTTCAATGTGGACGATGGAGGTCTCCAGGTCCTTGTTCAGATCATGAATGACAACTTCACAGGAAGTTCCGAACTGTTTTGCAATACCATGCGCCATTTGCTTTAGAAGCTTGAGTGTATGATCCATAGTCATCCCTCCCTTTGTGAAAAACATTGGTAAAATCTGTCAAAAACAACTGCTTCTAAACTCATAATATCATAAAAATCCATAAAATCAATAGTTTCTCTAAAAAAGTTTTAGAATACCTAAAAAATTTTAGAATCGTGTTGCGTTTGTGCAGTTTTGATGGTATTCTATAAACAGCAAAAGAAGTTCTGGGAGATATGTACAAAAATAGAAGACTTTCAAAAAGAAAAGGAGAGGTTGATATGCTTATTTTAGGAAACGGCAGGATGATCACAAGAGATGCGGACAATCCATATCTGGAATGCGGGGCAGTGGTGATTGACGGGACAAAAATCGTGAAGGCTGGTACGCTTTCGGAAGTGAAGGCGGCGTATCCGGATGCGGAGTTTTTGGATGCAAAGGGCAAGGTGATCATGCCGGCCTTTATCAATGCACACGAACATATTTACAGTGCATTCGCAAGAGGACTGTCCGTCAAAGGATATGACCCAAAAGGATTTTTAGATATTCTGGATGGGATGTGGTGGACGATTGACCGCAATCTGACCTTGCATGATACATATTTAAGCGCCATGGCTACATATATTGATTCGATCAAAAATGGTGTGACAACGGTATTTGACCATCATGCAAGCTTTGGTTCCATCCGTGGTTCTTTATATGAGATTGAAAGGGCTGCGAAAGAAACCGGAGTCCGCTCCTGTTTATGCTATGAGATCTCGGATCGTGACGGGAAGGATAAGGCAAGAGATTCCGTTATGGAAAATGCAGAGTTTATCCGTCATGCACGAAAAGAGGATACCGGCATGATCGCGGGCATGATGGGAATGCATGCACAGTTTACGATTTCTGATGAGACGATGGAGCTGGCTGCAGCGAACAAGCCAGACGGCGTGGGATATCATATCCATGTGGCAGAAGGGATCGAAGATCTGCATGATTGTCTGAAACATTATGGGAAGCGGATCGTGGATCGTCTGATGGACTGGGGAATCCTGGGAGAAAAGACACTGCTTGGACATTGCATTTATATCAACGGCCATGAGATGGATCTGATCAAAGAGACGAACACAATGGTGGTACACAATCCGGAATCCAACATGGGCAATGCCTGCGGATGTCCGCCGACGATGGAACTGGTGCACAGAGGGATCCTGACCGGACTTGGAACAGACGGATATACTCATGATATGACAGAGTCTTACAAAGTGGCAAACGTACTGCACAAGCATCATCTGTGTGATCCGAATGCCGCATGGGGAGAGGTTCCGCAGATGCTTTTTGACGGAAATGTCAAAATTGCAGAGCGTTATTTCCCGCAGAAGCTTGGTGTATTGAAAGAAGGAGCTGCTGCAGATGTGATTGTTGTGGATTATGATCCGCTGACACCGATGAACGGGGACAATGCAAACAGCCACATTTTATTCGGTATGACTGGAAAACAGGTAGTAACCACAGTGGCGAATGGAAAAGTATTGATGAAAGACAGAGAACTTGTATCTATAGATGAAGCAAAAGTGATGGCAGACTGCAGACAGGCGGCAAAAGAGCTGGCTGAGAGGATCAACGCATAAGGAGGGCATGAGGATGAGTGAAGTTATGACACCGATGTCATTTGAACAGTTGGTAGAATGGGTATTACAGGAAAAGAAAAAAGAGGAACCGTGTTCGGACAGCATCATGCGTACCGGGCAGATGGAACACATAACCGGACGATGTTCGGGCGTACTCTGGAGACGCCGATTGGACCGGCAGCCGGTCCGCATACGCAGATGACACAGAATATTGTGGCAGCCTACTATGCCGGCAGTCGTTTCTTTGAATTGAAGACCGTACAGATCATGGATGGAGAAGAGCTGGCGGCATGCATCAACCGTCCGTGTATCAAGGCGGATGATGAAGGATATAACTGCGAGTGGTCCACAGAGCTGACAGTACCGCAGGCAATGGAAGAGTATATCAAAGCCTGGTTCTTATTGAAAGTGATCGCCAAAGAGTTTGGACTTGGAGATATGAATGGATTTCAGTTTAATGTCAGTGTGGGATATGATCTGGCAGGCATCCAGTCCCCGAAGGTGGATACCTTCCTGAATTCCATGAAACACGCAGAAGATACAGAGATTTTCAAGCACTGCAAGGCATATTTACTGGAACATGCGGATTGGTTTGAGCACGTGACAACAGAAGATATCGAGCAGATCCCGCCGGAAATCTGCAATTCCGTGACACTTTCCACACTGCATGGATGTCCTCCGCAGGAGATTGAACGGATCGCCATGTATCTGCTTACGGAAAAAGGATTCCATACCTTTGTAAAATGCAATCCGACACTGCTTGGATATGAGTTTGCGAGAAAGACCATGGATGAGATGGGATATGATTACATACAGTTTGGAGACTTCCACTTTAAGGATGACCTGCAGTATGAAGATGCAGTTCCGATGCTGACACGCCTGATGAATACGGCGAAAGAGAGAAATCTGGAGTTTGGTGTGAAGATCACCAATACGTTCCCTGTGGATGTGAAACAGAATGAGCTTCCAAGCGAAGAGATGTATATGTCAGGAAAATCCTTGTATCCGTTGTCCATTTCACTGGCAGCAAAACTGGCAAAAGAATTTGACGGAAGGCTTCGTATTTCCTATTCCGGAGGAGCGGATTACTATAATATAGAAAGAATTGTGGATGCAGGCATCTGGCCGGTTACTGTGGCAACGACTCTTTTGAAACCGGGCGGTTATCAGAGACTGACGCAGATGGCAAAGCTTCTGGACAAGGAGAATGCTCCGTTTGAAAAAGTGGACGCAGAATCTGCAGGAAAACTTGCAGAAGAGGCGGTGAAAGACCCGCATCATGTGAAGGCAATGAAGCCTTTGCCGTCAAGAAAGATGAAAAAAGAAGTTCCGCTCATGGATTGTTTCGTGGCGCCGTGTAAAGAGGGATGCCCGATCCATCAGGATATCACAACGTATCTGCAGCTTGTGGGAGAAGAAAAGTATGAGGAAGCAATGGAAGTGATCACAGAGAAGAACCCGCTTCCGTTTATTACAGGAACGATCTGTGCACATAACTGTATGAGCAAATGTACCAGAAACTTTTATGAGACACCTGTTCATATCCGGGAGATGAAATTAAAAGCGGCAGAAAATGGATATGAGGCGCTGCTTGAAAAACTTCCGGTGCCGGCAGTGACAAAAGCAGGAAAAGCGGCAGTCATCGGAGGCGGCCCGGCAGGAATGGCGGCTGCATACTTCCTCAGAAAAGGTGGTATGGAAGTTACGCTATTTGAGGCAAAAGAATCTTTAGGAGGCGTAGTACGTCACGTGATTCCGCCATTTCGTATTTCGGAGGATGCCATTGAAAAAGATGCGGAAATCTTAAGAAAGATGCAGGTGGACATCCACTGCAATACAAAGTTGGAATCTTTGGAAGAACTGAAAAAGCAGGGATATACAAAGATCGTACTGGCAGTGGGAGCTCCGGTTCAGGGAAGCTTAAAGCTGGAAAGCGGAATGCCGAAAAATGCACTGGAATTTCTGGCAGAATTTAAACAGACAGACGGTAAGGTTTCACTTGGAAAACATGTGGTTGTTATCGGAGGCGGAAACACAGCCATGGATACTGCAAGAGCGGCAAAACGAAACGCAGGCGTGGAGCATGTTTATCTGATTTTACAGAAGAACGAGACGGTATATGCCGGCGGATGAAGAAGAACTGGTGATGGCCCTGGAAGATGGAGTGGAATTCAAAGAGTTATTGTCTCCTGTAAAACTGGAAAACGGCCAGCTTTTCTGCAAAGTGATGCAGCTTTCCGATTATGATGTATCGGGCAGAAGAGGAGTGACAGAGACCGGGGAGACAGTTTGGGTTCCGGCAGATACGGTGATCGCTGCAGTTGGAGAAAAAGTGCCGACAGACTGGTATCAGGCAAACGGTCTGGCAGTATCGGAAAAGGGAAGATTATATGTCGATGAAAAGACATTAAAAACCAGTGATGACAATGTCTATGCAGCAGGCGATGGTCTGTATGGACCGGCAACAGTTGTAGAGGCGATCCGGGACGGACGAAAAGTGGCTGAGGCAATTGCAGGAGAAGTGTTGGCGTGTGATTTTGATAAACTGGCAGAGGAAGAAAAGGTCTATGCCAAGAGAGGGGTATTAAAAGAGGAACAGAAAGAGACAAAAGAGGCAGGCAGATGCCTGGGATGCTCGACAATCTGTGAAAACTGCGTAGAAGTCTGTCCAAACCGTGCAAATATTGCCATTCAGGTACCGGGGATGGAAAAACACCAGATCATCCATGTAGATTATCTGTGTAATGAGTGCGGCAACTGTAAGAGTTTCTGTCCATATTCCAGCGCTCCATATCTGGATAAATTCACACTTTTCGAAACAGAAGCAGATATGGAAAACAGTAAGAATCAGGGATTTGCAGTTCTGGATCAAGAGACCCGACGCTGTAAGGTACGCTTCTTTGGGAAGACCTTTATCTGGGAACCGGAGAAACCGGCAGCTCTTCCGGATGGACTGGGACGCATGATTGAAACTGTGTGCAGGGATTACTCTTATTTGATTCGGTAAAATCAAAGGTTGCAGGATCTGTGGGATTTCGGTAAAGTGAAAGGGGCTTCTGATGAAGAAGCCCTAAAAAAAGAAGAGACAGCAAACAGACATGACAAGTATATGGAAATGGGAAAGCGGAAATCTACAGATCAAGAAGTCCCTCTTAGATGGACTGCAGATTACAGAGACAGCAAAAGAAGTGATCTCTGTAGTGGGAGCAGGAGGAAAAACAACTACGATCCGCAGGCTTACGGATGAAATGGAAAAAAGACAGAAAAATGTGGCAGTGACCACGACCACACGGATGAAAAAAGAACCGCATTTTTTACTCGGTGCGGATGCAGAGCGCATTACACAAAGATGGGGGCAGACTCATCAGGTGTGGTTTGGAGAACAGGATGATAATCCGGAAAAGGTCAGAGGTGTTTCAGAAGCGCTTCTGGATGAGGTGAGAAAGTATGGTCCGGATTTGTTTTTGATCGAGGCAGACGGAGCCAGAAGGCTTCCCTGCAAAGTACCGGAGTCGTGGGAGCCGGTCATCTATCAAAAAAGTACACGGGTGCTGGCAGTTTACGGTCTGGACGCAGTGGGAAAGTCCTTTCGGGAGGCGTGTTTTCGTCCCGGGCTGGCAGCAGAAATTTTGGAGAAGAAGATAACAGACCCGATATCAGCAGTGGATATTGCGCGGCTGGCACTTGAAAGCCGCGGCGGGAAAAAGAATGTCAAAGAAACCATGCGGTATCAGGTGATTTTAAATAAAGCAGACACCACGCGAAGAAGACAGTTTGCGCAGGAAATCTGCCGGGAATTGGAAAAACGCGGGTTTGCAGATGTGACAGTGACAGCAGAAGGAAGGCAGGAAGAAGAATGAAGATTGTAATCAAAGGAGCAGGAGATCTGGCAACAGGAATTGCCTCTCGCTTATACCATGCAGGACATCAGATTGTGATGACAGAGATTGCGGTTCCGCTGACCGTGCGGCGAAGCGTGGCGCTCTCCAGAGCAGTTTACGAAAACGAGGCAGAGGTGGAAGATTTAAAAGGGGTGCTGGTAAAGGATGCTGCAGAAGCAGACAGGATCTTACAAAGAGGAGAGATTCCGGTACTGGTGGATCCAGAAGCAGATATTATCGGGTCGTTTCATCCAGATGTAGTAGTGGATGCAATCCTGGCAAAGAAGAATCTGGGAACCCGGATCACGGACGCGCCGTTTGTCATCGGTGTAGGACCGGGATTTTACGCAGGAAAAGACTGTCACTGTGTCATCGAGACAAAAAGAGGACATACACTGGGAAATGTGATCTGGGAAAAAGAAGCAATCCCAAATACCGGAGTTCCGGGAAATATAGGCGGCTTTACAACCGAGCGTCTGATCCGTGCCAGTGCAGATGGAATCATGGAGCCTGTGGCAGAAATCGGAGATACCGTAGAAAAAGGCCAGCTTGTTGCCAGGACCGGGAAGCAGCCGGTCTATGCAAAGATGAGCGGAATTGTCCGCGGAATGCTCCAGAAGGATGTACAGGTCACAGAAGGATTGAAGATCGGAGACATTGATGCCAGATGTGAACCAGAGCATTGTGTTACAATCTCGGACAAAGCAAGGGCAGTCGGAGGCGGTGTGCTGGAAGCGGTATCTCTGTTTGGACAGATCTATGGAAATTATGGAGTGGCACTTCTGGCAGCAGGGGAAGCAAAACGGTTTGGAAGTGACAAGTTGTCGGAAAAATTTCAGGGAATCCCTCTTTATCGGCATGCACTTGAGAAGCTGGAAGCATTTTCGGGACTTTCCAGGGTGGTCGTGACCGCAAGAGAAGCACTGGCAGAAGAAGCGCAGCGCCTGGGGATCCATATTGTAGAGAACAGACAGCCGGAACAGGGAATTTCACATTCTGTCAGTTTGGCGCTGCAGGAACTGCTCTCACAAAATCCAGACCTGGAGGGTGTGTTGTTTCTGGTCTGCGATCAGCCGGGAATCCAGGCTGCTACAATCCAGAAGATTTTAAACGAGGGATGCCTTCATAAAAACAGCATTGTCTGTGCCGGATATGATGGAATGCGCGGAAATCCGGTATTGTGGGGAAGCACGTATTTTCAGGAGCTTATGCATCTGACCGGGGATACGGGCGGCAGACAGCTGATGAAGCAATATGAAGAGAAGATCCGGATCGTGGAGTGTGCGCCGGAAGAATTAAAAGACATTGACAGGAGAGAAGACATGACGGAATAAAACGGGGAGTACCCCAAAGGAGGTTTTCATATGCTGATGGTTCATGTAAATGGAAAAGATTATGAGGTGGAGCAGGATACGAAGCTGATGCGGTTTCTTCGGGATGATTTAAGGCTTACTTCAGTAAAGGACGGATGCAGCCAGGGCGCGTGCGGAACCTGCACGGTGCTGGTGGATGGAAAAGCCACAAAGGCATGTATTCCAATGCTTTCCAAGCTGCAGGGAAAATCTGTAGTCACAGTGGAAGGGCTGAGTGAACGGGAGAAAGAAGTTTATGCATATGCATTTGCAAAGGTCGGCGCGGTGCAGTGCGGATTCTGCATTCCGGGCATGGTGATGTGCGCCAAGGGGCTTCTGGATCAGAATCCGGATCCGAGCCGTGTTGAGGCGGCGGCAACCATTCGGAATAATATCTGCCGCTGTACCGGATATCAAAAGATCATCGAGGCGATCCTGCTCTCAGCAAAGATGTTTCGGGAAGATCTTCCGGCCAAAGAGAACAGCGGCGTGGTCTCTGTCGGGGCACCGATCCTGCGTGTGGATGCAAAGGAGAAAGTTCTTGGAACCGGGCAGTATCCGGATGATGTGTATCTGGATGATATGATCTATGCCAGTGCGGTGCGCTCCGAATATCCAAGAGCAAAAGTGCTGGCGATCCATACAGAGAAGGTATTGGAATTAGAAGGTGTGATCGGAGTATATACGGCGGATGATATTCCGGGTTCTGTGAAGGTGGGACATCTGAAACCGGACTGGGATACAATGATCCCGGTCGGACATGTGACACATTATCTGGGAGATGCCATTTGTCTGATCGCAGCAGAGACACCGGAGATTCTGGAACGTGCAAAGGCATTGGTAAAGGTGGATTACGAAGTGCTGCAACCGGTGCTGGATCCGTTTGAAGCATTAAAAGAGGACGCACCCCGCATTCATCCGGGAATCCAGCCGGATGGAAATGTACTCGCCCATGAGCATCTGGTCAGAGGAAATGCAGAAGAAGTGATCGCCAACTCGAAATATAAAGTGACCAGACATTATGAAACTCCGTGGACGGAACATGCCTTTTTGGAGCCGGAGTGTGCAGTGGCCATGCCGTTTGATGACGGAGTATTTATCTATTCTTCGGATCAGGGAACCTACGATACCCAGCACGAATGCAGTATGATGCTTGGACTTCCGCCGGAAAAAGTGATTGTGGAAAACAAGCTGGTAGGCGGCGGATTTGGTGGAAAAGAGGATGTCAGTGTACAGCATCATGCCGCACTGGTGGCATACCTGACAAAGCGTCCGGTTAAAGTAAAGCTGTCCAGACAGGAAAGTATCACCGTGCATCCCAAACGGCATCCGATGTGGATGGATATTACCACAGCATGTGATGAGAACGGATATCTGACTGCAATGAAAGCTGTAGTTGTATCGGATACAGGTGCGTATGCATCTCTGGGCGGACCGGTTCTGCAAAGAGCCTGTACCCATGCGGCAGGGCCTTACAATTTCCAGACCATTGACATTGACGGAAAAGCCGTGTATACCAACAATCCGCCGGCTGGAGCATTTCGCGGATTCGGCGTGACACAGACCTGTTTTGGAGCAGAACGGAATCTGGATCTGCTGGCGGAGATGGTGGGAATCTCTCCATGGGAGATCCGATATCGGAATGCGGTGCGGCCCGGACAGGTGCTTCCAAACGGACAGATCGCAGATGCCTCTACAGGAATTGCAGAGACACTGGAGGCTGTCAAAGAGATTTATGAACAGGCGCCGTATGCAGGAATCGCCTGTGCGATGAAAAATGCCGGTGTAGGCGTGGGGCTGCCGGACTGGGGAAGATGCCGTCTGCTGGTGCAGAATAAAATGGTACAGATTCATGCGGGAGCTTCCTGTATCGGTCAGGGACTTGGAACAGTCCTGACACAGGTGGTTTCGCAGACCGCTCAGATTCCGGTGGAGCAGATTTGGTACTGTCCTGCAAACACATCCAATTCTCCGGATTCCGGAACGACATCCGGTTCCAGACAGACATTGATCACAGGAGAAGCGGCAAAACGGGCCTGTGAAAAATTGTGTGAAGATTTAAAGACACATTCACTTCAGGAACTGGAAGGAAAGGAATACTACGGAGAATATCTTGCAAAGACGGATAAAATGGGCAGTGATGTTCCGAATCCGGTTTCTCATGTGGCATATGGATATGCAACACAGGTCTGTATTTTGAATGAAGATGGAACGATTCAGAAAATGGTGGCAGCCCATGATGTGGGGAAAGCCGTAAATCCAATCAGTGTGGAAGGCCAGATTGAGGGCGGTGTTCTCATGGGATTGGGCTACGCCCTGACCGAAGACTTCCCCTTAAAGAACGGTGTTCCCCAGGCTAAATACGGCACCCTGGGACTCATGCGCTCCACCCAGATTCCGGATATCCATGCAATCTATGTGGAGAAGGAAGAACTGCTGTCCTTTGCCTACGGCGCAAAGGGGATTGGGGAAATTGCCACCATACCAACCGCTCCGGCGGCACAGGGAGCTTATTATGCAAAGGACCATGTGCTGAGGACAACGCTTCCCATGGATGACACGTACTATTCAAAGAAAAAGTAAAAATAACATTGGAAATGAAACGGCGAAAGGCAGTCCACCTGCTTTTCGCTTGTTCCGCATAAGGAGATGACATCATGGACAACACCCTTGACAAGACAGGGCATG
>ENA-OQJN01000474-OQJN01000474.1-human-gut-metagenome-genome-assembly--contig:-NODE-474-length-16636-cov-2.987946_pt1 | contig 16636 bp, 18 predicted proteins | sample MGYA00242610_ERZ504777 | MGnify/ENA primary metagenome ERZ504777 (study PRJEB26092, sample SAMD00036350) | human gut metagenome | host: Homo sapiens | study: EMG produced TPA metagenomics assembly of... | reverse complement strand
GTATTTATATTCCTCATCATACACTATTATTCATTCTCTGCTTTCTCCTTCTTCTATTTCTTCTGTAATGCTGACACTCTTGTCACTATATACAGCACAAACATTGTGCATTTCCACCTTCTCTGGAAGTCGATAAATTACCGCTTCATACGGACGCAACAAATGCAGTTCTTTTAACTGTGGTGTGTCCGTATAATTACTCAGTAACACACTTCCTATTTGTGTACTGGCAATTTCCCGCTCTTTTTCATGAAAATTACACAGAATCAGCCATTGTTCTTTCCCCAGGGTTCTGGTATAAATATAAAGATCCTCATCTTCCGGGAGAAGCAGATGGTATTCCCCATATACCATAATTTCATGTTTTTTTCTTAACTGAATCAGTTTTTGATAATGGGAAAAAACAGAATCTTCTCTGGCTGTTTCATCCTCAGCATTGATTTCCTTATAGTTCGGATTAATCTGATACCACGGCGTACCCGTTGTAAAGCCAGCATTTTCTTCTGCATTCCACTGCATCGGAGTTCTGGCATTATCTCTTGCTTTTTTGCGGATCGCATGTATGGTTTCTTCTGCTGAAAATCCTGCCCGAAGTCTTTCTTTATAGATGTTCTGTGTCTCAATATCCGGAAAATTTTCAATTGCAGTGAATGGAACATTTGTCATTCCAAGCTCTTCTCCTTGATAAATATAAGGTGTTCCTTTCATTCCGTGAAGAAGCGTTGCTAGCATTTTTGCAGAAAGCTCTCGGTATTTTCCATCGTTTCCCCAACGTGAAACAATACGTGGCAAGTCGTGATTACTCCAAAAAAGACTATTCCATCCACATCCATCCAGCTCATATTGCCATTTGCTAAAAACCGCTTTTAATTCCCTTAAATCAAGTTCTTTTAAATCCCAGCGCTGACCACCTTTTTGCTTGTCCAACTGGATTTGTTCAAACTGAAAGATCATATTCAGCTCTTTTCGTTCTGGCGCAGTATACAGTCTTGCAATTTCCGGAGTTGCACCCCAACATTCTCCAACTGTCATCGCATCTGTTTTTCCAAATGTATTCTCATTCATCTCTCTTAAATATTCATGAAGCCTTGGTCCATTTTCCTTTATTTTTTCATCTGGAATCTTTCCTATCAGATCAATGACATCCATACGAAATCCAGCAATTCCAAGCTCCAGCCAGTAATTCATCATTCGATAAATTTCTTGTCTGAGTTTCTCGTTTTCCCAGTTCAAGTCTGGTTGTTTTTTACTGTAAAAGTGTAAATAGTACTCATTCGTTTCTTCTGAATACTCCCATGCACTCCCTCCAAAATTAGATTTCAGATCGTTGGGTGGCTGACCATTTTTACCTTTTCTCCAAATATAAAAGTCCCCGATATGGATTTCTTTGCTCTTTTGGGCTTCTTGAAACCACCAGTGTTCATCGGATGTATGATTTACAACAAGATCCATTACAATCCGAATATCTTCTCTGTTACAGGCACGAATCAGTTCTTTCATGTCATCCATTGTACCAAATTCCGGATCAATGCTCTCATAATCCGAAATGTCATATCCATTGTCGTCTTGCGGAGACTGGTACACCGGGCAAAGCCAGATCACATCCACCCCTAGTTTTTTTAAATATGGAATTTTTTGGATGATTCCCTGCAAATCCCCTATTCCATCTCCATTACTGTCTAAGAAGCTTTTTGGATAAATTTGATATACAACACTATTCTGCCACCATTTTTTTACCATACTCTTTTTCCCTTCGCGATATAGATTCCTGCATGACTTATAAATTTTTATCTTCCAAATTATGCAATCGATTTCATATCTGACAAGCTTATAATAATGAAAAAAATGCCATTTGTAAAGATGGCATTTTTACTAATTTATACTCTGCTTTTTTGTCTATTTTTCCAGAAATCTTTTTACACCAGTTCACATCCCAGTTTCATCTCCGTCATGCGCGTTTTTTCTGATTCTATCATCTCCAGTAACAGCTCTGCACCTTTTATTCCACTTGTCTGATATGCAAAATGTACCGTTCGGATCCCCCCTGTAACTGCCTTTAAAAACTGATTATCCCCAAATCCTGTCACCTGAATTTTTCTCTCCGGCGAATACTGGGCAATCGCCTCAATCGCACCTGCCGCAATGGTATCTGTCGCACACGATATGATATCGATATCATGTTCTTTTTCCAACAGATCCACTGCCTGCTCATATCCTGATTCCATGGTGAATTTTGCTCTGCGAAGGCAGGATTCCTCCAGTTCTTTTCCGACTTCTTTCAGTCCCTCCCGAAATCCATCTTCTCTTGCAGCTCCTGCTGCTTTGTCTTCTCTTGTCACTCCGATATAAGCAACCCTCCCGGATGCTTCTCTTCCAACTTGCTCTGCCAGTGCTTTTGCGGCGCCATAATCATCATGATATACGCAACTTGTTTCTTTTGTATATTGCCCGATCACCACGATCGGCACCTTACATTCTTTCAACTTTTTCTTATGTGCCCTGGTCAATACAGTTCCTACCAGAATAATCCCGTCCACAGGATATGCTTCAAACAGATCCACATATTCTAATTCTTTCGAAGAATTATTATTTGTAATTGTCAGAAGCATCTGATACCCGCTTTTGGCCAATATCTGTCCAATTCCCTCCGTAATTCTGCTGATCGATTCCGAATTAATCTTAGGCACGATCACACCAATCAGACATGCCCGCTTCGTGCGAAGTGTCCGTGCCTGTACAGATGGTCGATACCCGGTTTCTTCGATCACTGCCCGAATCCGTTCTTTTTTCTCTTCACTTACATATCCACCATTCATATATCGTGATACAGCTGCACTGGACACCTGTGCAAGCTGTGCAATCTCTTTTATCGTCATAACCTCTGCTCCTGTGTACTTCTTTTTATTTTATTATAAAATCCGTCCTTTCTGTTGTAAAGTAAAAGAATTCCCGCAAACAGGGGACATATTGCCGGCTGTCCCACAATATGCCCCCTGCCTTTTCCATAATTTTAAAATTCAACCGTTCCAACCTGCTCTTCTATGTTGTGCCGTTTTGCATATCCTGTCAAAATCATTGTCAATGCCCCATCTCCTGTCACATTACATGCAGTTCCAAAGCTATCCTGTAATGCAAAGATTGTCAGCATCAGAGCCGTTCCCGTCGCATCAAATCCGAGCACACCTGTGATCAGTCCAAGAGAGGCCATAACCGTTCCTCCCGGAACTCCCGGCGCACCGATTGCAAACACGCCAAGCAGTGCACAAAATAAGATCATGGTTCCGACTGACGGCAGTTTTCCATATAAAATTTGGGAGACCGTCATCACAAAAAATACTTCTGTCAGGACGGAACCGCAAAGATGAATATTCGCAAACAGAGGGATTCCAAAGCTTACCATATCATCCCTCAGTACCGGCTCTGACTTTCTGGCACATTTTAAAGCCACTGCAAGCGTTGCAGCAGAGGACATCGTTCCCACTGCAGTAATGTATGCCGGACCATAATGCTTTACAACTTTCCACGGATTGTTTCCGGAGTAAATTCCACCCACTGCATATAAAACCGCCATCCAGATAAAGTGCCCCACCATCACGATCAGCACAACCTTTAAAAAGACCGGCAGCTGTTTTGTAATCGTTCCTTCGTATGCCAGCGACCAGAATGTAAGTGCGATAAAGACCGGAAGGATCGGGATCACAATCTTGGATACGATCATCAGTACGATCTGTTGAAATTCATCTAATAGCCGGATCACTGTCTCTGCTCTTGTCCATGTTGCCGCAAGCCCCATCAGAATGGAAAATGCAAGGGCACTCATCACGGACATGATCTGCGGAATCTCCAGCTGAAATACAATTTCCGGAAGTTCTTTCAGCCCATCTACTTCCGAAACAATTGACAAATGCGGAATCAGTCCATATCCTGCTGCCATTGATCCCAGCGCCGCTAAAACGGAGGATACATAAGCAAGAAGAACAGCCACTCCTAATATCCTTGACGCATTTTTCCCGAGCTTCGTGATCGATGGCGCAATAAACCCGATCACAATCAGCGGTACACAGAAATTAATCAGTTCTCCTAATACAAACTTGATCGTGACGATCACATTCATGACCGCTTCATTTGAAATCAGCCCCAGCACAATTCCGATGATCACTCCCAAAAGAAGCTGAAACGGCAGACTTTTTAAAATCTTTTTCATTGTTTTCATCCTTTCCCTCATTCTTTACAATTCCTACTTTTTCAGTATGTTTTAAGTATACTATAAATCTGATAGAATTACTATATTTTTTCTAATTTTATGTGGGAAAAAAATTTTTTTAGAAGTCTTTTCGTATTGATTTGAAGGTGTTACACTATAAATAATAATCTCCATAAATTCACAGACTTGAAAGAAGGCACCGATTATGATCAAATTACTGGCAATCGATATGGATGGAACCTGACTTCCGCATCAGCTGACAGATCAGAATTCCCCTGTTTCGCTATGTCATCTCCTCAAACGGAGCAAAGGTCACAGACTATCACACGCAAAAGACGCTCTACCAGTCAGAAATTCCAAAGCAGACTGCTCTTTCTTTGTTAAATGCCTGTCAAAGCGAGAAGCTTGGTATCACTGCGCATATCAGACATGAGTATCTGCTGCAGGGACACAGCCTTGTTTTTCTGGGACGTCTGATCTATGGAAAAGATGCCAGAAAAGTCCGTTATGTCCAAAATATGGAACAGACGATCCAGGAGCTTTCATGTGATGTGAAAGAACTGCAGTTTTACTTTTTTTCCAAAAACTCCATGCCGCAGCTCAAAATGCATCTTGCAAACTCCCCGTCTCTTCGTGCTGCCTACACCGGTCAGTATGCAGAGATCTTTTTCATCAGAACCCTCCAAAGGGGCGCTCTGACGCATCTGGCCCAATCACTTGGTATTGCAAAATCTGAGATTGCCTGCATCGGGGACTGAGAAAATGATCTGAGTATGTTTGAGGCTTCCGAAATGAAGTTTGCCATGGGCAATGCCGTTGAGATTCTGAAAAAAGAAGCCGATCATATGCTTCCGGACTGCGATCATAACGGTGTGACTGAAGGGGCTGCGTTATTGGAAATGATGACTACTTAAACCATCCTTCTTTTTAAAAATCCAGATTTCCACTGCAATAAGAAGCAGACACACAACACAGATGATCCCGTACCCTCCCGGTGCAGTCAGTTCGGGCATATGTGCAAAATTCATTCCGTACCATCCTGCAATCAGCGTCAACGGCATAAAAAGCGTTGTAACAATCGTCAGCACTTTCATAATTTCATTCTGCCGGATATCGATCTGCGTCTGATGCATTTCTCTAAGCTGCATGGAATACTCTTTGAGTGTCTGCACCATGTCATACAATCGTCCTGCCTTCTCACAGAAAAGCCCAAAAAGCAATGCTTCCTGTTCTGTTTGATGTCTCGCTGCATTTTGCTGAAGAGTTTCCCCCATATCCGATAACTGTTCATAATACGCACTCAGCACAGAAAGTTCCTTTCTGGATAACAGGATTTTTCTGTCAAAATCTTCCATATTTCCCTCCAGCAGTTCCTCTTCCAGATGGGAAAGATTTTCTTCATAATCCTGCAGAAACAGCATGTCATCTTTGATAAGATACTCCATCCAGTCAAACAAAAGCAACAATGGCGAAGTACGCTCTTCATCCTGATATTCCCGGACTTTTTTCATCTCTATTTTGATATGATCCTGATTTTCAATAAAGATCAGCTGTTCCTCTGCAATACAGTACCCAAACGTGATCTTATCTCCTGTCAGCTTTGTTTTTCTTGGAATCGCAAATGTTCCTGTGACTGCCTGACGCAGACATTCTGCCTTACAGAAATGCACTCTGTTCAACGCAATTTCACCAAAATTCTTTTAAAAATATGCGGATACTCCGCCTGAAATTTTTCCGGTGTCAGAATTCGCAATTTGTTTATACTCTTTTGCACAATCTCATCCTTTCTATTACAGCCTGTCCGGATATCTGCAGTTACTCTGCCTCATCCAATATTTTTGTATGGTGTTTTTACCAGTGTAAATGCCACCGGATTCTTTCCGCTGTTGATCACAATATCTGCCATACATCTCGTCGGCTCTACATATAAATAATGCATCGGTTTTACTGTTGTCAGATACTGCTCCACAACACCTTCCATATCACGTCCCCTCTCCTTGACATCGCGGATGATCCGACGCAGGATTCGTTCATCCGCATCTGCCTCCACATAAACCTTGATGTCCAACAAATCTCTCAGACGCTCATCTGCCAGAACAAGAATCCCTTCCAGAAGAATTACTTTTTTCGGTTCCACCCTCACAACCTGATCCGATCTTGTATGCTGTGTATAATCGTATACCGGACAATCTACTGCCTTTCCTGCTTTCAGGTTCATCAACTGCCGGATCAAAAGCTCTGTCTCCATTGCATCCGGATGATCATAATTTGTCTTTCTTCGCTCTTCTAACGGGATGTCACTCTGATCCCTGTAATAATTGTCATGATATAAAACTGCCACATCATCTTTAAATTCTTTCTTTAATTTTTTCGTAAATGTAGATTTTCCTGACCCCGTTCCGCCTGCAATTCCTATGATAATCGTTTTCATATTTTCTCTCCATGTATTCGTTTTTCTTTTTACTATACCATATTTTCTTTCAGGAGAGTTACTCTATTTTGCAAACTCTTTTATCTCTGCTTCTGTTCTTGCAAACCGACCGACTGCTTTTTCTATTTTTCCTCCATGCCTATAATACTTTGCTTCCGTTTGCGGTTAATTTAAACCTGGCTCCCAGTACTTCTGCCGCTTTCCTACACATCATCATCCTGCCGAAAAAAAATTTCAAAATATTCATACATTGTACAAATCTCCTCGTCAATCTGTAAATTCAATGCGATCAGATGCTTCTGCGCATTCACTTTTACAGCCGCACTTGTCACTGCATAATTCACACGATCGTGCTTATCAAAACTTGCTTTTTCTTTATTTCTTACACGATTTCTCCTGACATCTGTCTTATCCGCAAGAATCAACGCAGCTGATATTGCATCGATGGCCTCCCCTGTAGATTCATCATGATTTCCAATCGCTGACATAACAAGGATTCTGTCTCTCAGCGGCATTTTCAACTTTTCCAAGATTGAACATGCCAGAATTGCCCCATATTCCCCATGATTCTTTCGATTGATCACATTCCCAATGTCATGCATAGCCCCTGCAATCTCTGCAAGTTCAATCTCATGTTCTGTATATCCAAATTTTGACAAAATCATCCCTGCACGTTTTGCAACTATTGCACAATGTTTTTCGGAATGATCGGTATACCCAAGAATTCCGAGATTTTCGTTGCCCTTCTCCAAATACGCTTTTACTTCCTCATTTTGTAATATCTCTTTGTAATTCAATTCTTTCGCCTTCTCCAATTCCATTTTTCCGTCTGAAAATTTTTCTGCTATTTCTGTCTTTTTTCCGCATTTGCATAAGCAGCCTCATAAAAGCACTCCTGGGAATTCAATTTCTGTACATGAAGATTTCGATCCACATAGATTCCTTTTTCCGTCAGACATTTTCCCTTTTCATCATCCTTCATCATCGTTTCAAACATCCAGTCCAGCTGATTTTTTAATCGTTCATCCAGAACCGGGGCAGCCACCTCCACACGACGAAGCGTATTTCGTGTCATAAAATCTGCTGAGGCAATATACACATTCTCTCTTTCTTTCGTTCCAAATCGATAAATTCGAGAATGTTCCAGGAAACGCCCTACAATACTTATCACAGTTATGTTTTCTGTATACCCTTTGACACCTGGAATCAGACAGCAGATTCCTCTGACAATCATTTCAATCTTTACGCCTGCCTGAGACGCTTCGACTAATTTGCTAATGATCACCTTGTCTGTCAAAGAATTGATTTTAATTCCGATGTATCCTTCTTCTCCATTTTTTCACATGTTGAATTTCTTCTTCTATCATATCCAACACTTTATTCTGCAAACATTTTGGTGCTACTAATAAAAGATGGGTTTCTTTCCACTGGTTTTCTCCTCTTAACAGTGCTGCAAACACTTCAGCAGCCTCTTTTCCGATTTCTTGATTTCCTGTAATCAATGACAGATCCGTATACAGCGCAGATGTTTTTTTCATTATAATTTCCAGTTCCGATCTGTGTCACATAGGACACTCCTTGCTCTGTTTTTCTGGAAATCAGGCATAATTTTGAATGTACTTTATATCCGTTTAATCCATAAATCACACGACAGCCGGCCACCTCCAATTTTCTGGAATATTCAATATTATTTTCTTCATCAAAGCGGGCGCGAAGTTCTACCAGTACAACAACTTCTTTTCCATTTTCTGCGGCTTCCACCAGTGCATCTACAATCTGGCTTTTATTTGCCAAACGGTACAACGTCATTTTAATCGATACAACCGACTCATCCTCCGCTGCTTCATATAGCAGATTGATAAAGGATTTCATACTTTCAAACGGATAAGATAAAAAGCACATCTTTTTCCAGAATCTGCGGAATCAAAGATTCCTTATCATTCAACTGAGGGGTTGGCCTTGGGGTTCGTCTTGGATAAAACAACTCCCCTGCATTTGTATTTTTCAGATAGCTCTGAATAGCAAAGACAAATGACAGATCCAATGGGACTTCCGACCTAAATACATGTTCCTTTTCCACGTGGATCGTTTTGCATAACGCATGCATCATTTTTTTATTCAGAGTTCCGGTAAATTCCATCCTGACCGGGTTCATCCGCTTTCTCTCTTTTATTAAATTTTCCATCGCATCTCTGTAATCCAGATCCTCGTCATAAATCATCTCTGTGTCAATATCTGCATTTCTTGTGACACGAATCAAAGATTTTTCTTTCACACTATAATTTTTAAAGAATTTCGGAAGAAATTGCAGAATTAATTCTTCTGAAAGCAGAAAGGTTCCCTTTCGAGTTGGAATATCGATCAATCTGCGGAACACATTGTTGCTGCATGGAATGATTGCAGTTCTCGTCTTCCCACCCTTCGACTCCAAAAGAGCAACAGCATAGATATCCTTATTCTTTAAAAAAGGAAAGGGCTGCTGTTTACTTACGATATTCGCTGATAAGTAGGGTGCAATTTCCCTGTCAAAATATTCCTCCAGAATTTTTCCTTCTTCTGCAGACAGCTTATTAAAATTGATCAAACGAATTCCTTTCGGCTCCAGTTCCCCCATCAATTGTTCATAAATAACCGTCTTTTTCTCCTCTAGCTCTCGTGTTGCCCTTATAATTGCTTTCACTTGCTCTTCACTTGTCATATTGGTTTTATTCTCACGAACAACTTCTGATACATCCATTTGATCCATCAGCGTTCCTACTCGAACTCGATAGAATTCGTCTAAATTTGACTGGTATATCGATACAAAAGTCAACCTCTCTGCAAGTGGGACTTTCGGATTTCCCGCCTCATTCAATACTCTCTCATTAAACTTCAACCAGGATAATTCCCGATTCATCATATATGGACTTTTCTTTATTTTTTTCTCTGATTCTTTCATCTAAACAGTTCCTTTCTATGTTTTTTACTCGCTTTTCTTCTACAAACGGCGGATAGCATCCGTTGCCAACACGGATCTTTCACATTCTTCCGGCAACAAAGTAACCTGCCAGCATAACGGACTTCCCTTCATATGCTCTGCAGCATAACTCAATCCATTGGTTCTTTCATCCAAATAAGGTCTGTCTATCTGATTTGGATCTCCCAATAAAATTATTTTGTTCTTTTCCGGCACGCGTAATAATTCCCTTAATCTGTGCCGGTGTCATATTTTGCGCTTCGTCTATGATCAAATATGTTTTCATGATGGATCTTCCTCTGATAAAGGTCAGAGCCTCTGTCTGGATGATTCCTCTGTCAAAAATTTCCTGTATTTTATCATTCAATTCCTGCTCATTTGAATATCGCTCACGATCACTGGAATCTACCAATTGTTCCAGATTATCCATAATCGGACGCATCAAAGGAGAAATCTTTTCCTGCTCATCACCTGGAAGAAATCCAATGTCAGAATCAAATAAAGCATTCGGACGACAGATCAGGATCCTCCGATATTCTCCAGATGGATTGTTTAACAATTTTTCCAGTCCCACTGCCAGTGAATAAAAAGTTTTTGCTCGTCCCTGCCATTCCTTTTACAATGACAAGCGGAGCTTTCTCTGCAGACTGCATCAATGCTTCCTGTAAAAAATACTGTCCTACATTCCTTGGACTAACTCCATATGGAGCAGCTTTTCTATAATCAAGCTTTCGGATCATCCCTTTCTCAACCCGCCCCAACTGAGTCTTTTTCGAAGACTGATCCGCTTTTAACAGAATAAATTCGTTTTCAAACAATTCCGGGCAAGTGTGATTCCCGCTCATATCACAGCAATATACACATTCTACCGGAACTCCCTTTTTCTTAAAATCTTTAAACAATTCTTCTGGTACAAACACCTCTCTCCTCCCCAAATACTGCTCCTCATGTACCGCAACCTGCTCTGTCCCAAAGTCCTCTGCCTGAATTCCAAGCAACTGTGCTTTGATACGCAAAAGAATATCTTTTGTCACCAGAATCACCTGTTCTTTCAGATCATTTGACAGCCCTACACAAACTTTCAGAATGCGATTATCAGATTTATGTTCCGGAAGATCCGGAGGCAATTCAACGTTCCGGTAATTTTTTTCTACACGCAGAATCCCTCCCCATTCCATACGCACCCCTTCCAGCAAATTTCCTTTTTCTCTGTGTGCGTCCAAAATCCGAATCACTTTGCGTACATTGGCACCTTTTTCTCCCTCTTCTTTTTTCATGTTATCCAACTCTTCTAACACTGTCATCGGAAGTACCACTGTATTTTCCTCAAAACATTCGACCGCATAGGGTGCCTGAATCAGCACATTTGTATCAAGTACATATGTTTTTTTCATAAAAGACCTCTTCACATCTTTGTTTTTATTCCATCGCACAAACAATCTGCGCAATGTTCTTTTATAGATTACCTCTGCCTCGTATAATCCAATATCACATTTATATAAAATTTGGGTTAAAAGTAAAAAAAGATTTCACTTTTTATGTCTTCAAAAGTGAAATCTGAATACTTCGGCTATCCTTTTTTATTTATTCTTCTGTTTTCTTTTTCTCTCTATACCCTTTTATCCCTCAAAATAAAATCACAAAACCGCTCATCATCAACATACATACTAATTGGTCTTTTGTCTTCTCCGACATAGGGGCATTGTCTATCAGTACCCACATTCAAATCATAAATGTCTCCGACTTCACTGGCCGGTCCCCTTCCAGAACAATTTCAACTGGAAGTTGAAAACTTGCTCTCATTGCAAAACTCTGCATGGATGCCATATAAGCATCCTCTTTCCTCATTCTTCTATTTCTAATTCTTTCACAAAATTTTAACTCCACTTTTTCGATTTGTACAGCAGTAATCACTTTACATCAATAAATCGGTATTGTTATCGACGTTGAATCAGCGAATATTCGAACCGGCTGGTCAAATAATAGTTTTGAAACAACTCAATCGGTACTTCCCGATCTTTCTGAATCCCATACGTAATACCATCAGAATATAGCAGCGGCGTATCTTCTTCTACATTCAAAAATCGGGAGATATTTCCGTATGCAGAGACAGCTTTTAATTTCAAAGAAGTCGTGGTAATCTGAATATGATATTGCTCCTCCAAAACCTGATACAGGGAATTTTGTTCAAAATCATATGTTTCAATCTCTCTGAATAATTGATAAGGCAACACTGTGCTCGTCAGACATAATGGCGATCCGTCCGCAAAATAAATTCGCTCCATAAAAAAAACCGGATCTGCTTTTTTTAATCCGAGTTGTTCTGCCTCTTCCTTCGTACAAACACGAAGTCCGAATGACAATAATTTACGAGATGGTGTCATCCCCTGTCGGATGATTTCTTCCGTATAGCTTGAAATCGAAGTCAATTCCTGAAGTTTTACTTTTTCTTTCACACATGCTCTTTTTCCCTGCATTTTTTCAACATACCCTTGATGATACAGCTCATCAATCGCACGTCGGACTGTTACACGACTTACACCATAACATTCGATTAAATCAGATTCACTGGGAAGCTCTGCTCCTGGAGCAAGTTGGCCTGATTCTATCTGTGCAATCAGTTCTGCTTCTATCTGTGCATATTTTTGGTGTTTTTTTTCATACAAATTCCTCCTGCCTTGTATCATCATTATACTCCAAAAAGTACAGCTTTTCAAACCACTTATTATAACAAGTTAACAAATTTTCTCCTGATTTTTTGTGGATTTTATGAATTGTATTTTTCATTACTTTAACTTATTATAACAAGTAGAAAGGAGATGTAGTAACATGAAGAATCATATATTAGGTACCTTATATGGAATGGCAATCGGCGATGCGATGGGAATGCCTCCAGAATTGTGGAGTCGAAAACGTTGCCTGGAATATTACGGTAAAATCACAGATTTTTTAGACGGCTGTCCGGAAAATATCATTTCTTATCAATACAAAGCAGGTCAGTTTACTGATGATACAAGCCAGGCATTGACTATTTTAGACAGCCTAATAGAAACAGATTTTATTCCGAATAGTCAAAACATTGCCACACACATTTTAGAATGGGCCGAAAAGGAACATGCTTTTAAAAATAATATTTTAGGTCCAACATCAAAAGTTGCTTTGAAACTCTTCCAGGAAGGAAAAAGCGCCAAGGAATTCTCAGATGAATCCGTATCCAATGGGGCTGCAATGCGGATTGCACCAATTGGGACATTATTTTCCACAACACAAAAAGAAGAGCTATGCCGCTATGTTGCAGCAGTATCCAGTGTAACACATACAAGTGATATTACGCTAGCTGGTGCTTCTATGATCGCGATGGCAGTTGCCTCTGCGCTGGAATACCATGACCGCGAAAAAATGATCGAAGATGCACTTTCTGTAGAAGAATACGCAATGAATCTTGGCGCTTCTACTCCAAGTCCGTCTCTGGGCGCAAGAACAAAACTTGGTATCCTTCTGGCACAAACTTACGCAAATGATGAAACTGCGTTTTTAGAAAATATCTACAATGTCATCGGAGCAGGTGTAAATACTTCGGAATCTGTTCCCGCTGCTTTAGCAATTGCTTATTACAGCTTTGATGTTCGAAAATGCGCGTTACTCTGTGCAAACTTAGGTGGCGATACTGATACGATTGGGGCAATGGCTGCTGCCATTTGCGGTGCAGCTCAGGGACTCTCCGAAATTCCTGAAAAAGATATTGCTTTGATCCAAAAGTCAAATCAGATTGATTTTACAAAATATGCAGATGCAATCATCAAAAAAAGGGGCAAATCAAATGGGAAAAGGATGTATCGTAATCGGTGCAGCTATGCTAGATATCGTGATGGAAATTGATCGAATTCCAAAATCCGGAACGGATGTCTATGCCAAAGGACAATCCATGATGGTTGGCGGCTGCGCATATAACGTAGCAGACATTTTAAAACATTTCGGTGTAAACTACACATTGTTTGCACCAATCGGAACTGGAATGTATGCAGATTTCATTCGCAAAGAACTAAAAAAGGCCGGACACGAAAGCCCTGTCCACTGCGAAAATTCTGATAACGGATACTGTCTCTGTATGGTAGAAGCAGACGGCGAACGCACATTCTTAACTGTCCCCGGAATCGAATGTCATTTTCAAGAGGAATGGTTTTCTTCCCTTGCTGTAGATTCTTATGACTCTGTTTATGTGAGTGGATATGAATTAGAAGGAGACGGCGGTGATGCCATTTTAAATTTTCTGGAGTCCAATCAAGAATTGACCGTTTATTATGCCCCAGGCCCACGAATCACTTATATTGATCCAAAAAAATTGAAACGTCTGTATGCACTTCATCCAGTCATGCATCTGAATGAATTAGAAGCTTTAACTTCTACAAATACCGACGATATCACTCAGGCAGCAGAAATTCTTTCGAAATCAACTGGAAACACTGTGTTAATCACATTGGGGAAACAAGGGGTACACCTTTTTGAAAATGGAACTCACGCCTTAGTTTCTTCCAAACAGGCAACTGTTGTCGATACGATTGGTGCTGGTGATTCCCACATCGGTTCTGTCATTGCCATGCGAACAATGGGGCACTCTTTTCTGGAAGCAATCTCCACGGCAAATCGGATTGCCGCGAAAGTAGTCAGTGTCAAAGGTCCTATCATTACAACAGAAGAATTTGAAAATGCAAAACAAGATGAAACTTAAAAACCATTCTTAGAAAGGAAACAAATCATGAGTAAAGTAAAAGACTTTTTTAAAGGCTGGAGCAAATTTGAATTATGCTGGCTGGTTTTATCAACCGTTATTATGATTGTACTAAGCATCATCTGGGGCGATAATACACTAGCTCTGATCAGTGGAATCACCGGAATTCTAGGAGTTGTTCTCGCCGCAAAAGGAAAAGTAAGCACTTATTTCTTTGCAACGATCAATGTCGCTATTTACGCTTATCTAACATTTAATAATCACTTATATGGGGAATTCATGTTAAATGCCTTTTACTACATTCCGATGAACTTTATCGGTTTCTATCTTTGGTCGAGGCATAAAGATGAAAAGAGCGGTGAAGTAGAGGGGAAAGCTCTGACGCCAAAACAAATCGTAATTCTTTTGGCTGCCACAGCCGTGATTGTTATCATTTACTGGCAAATTCTGACTCATCTTGGCGGACAACTTGCCTTGATCGATGCCATGTCAACCGTCTTTTCTGTCATTGCCTTGATTATGCAGGTTGCACGTTACGCAGAACAATGGCTGTTATGGATTATTGTAAATATCGTATCCGTCATTATGTGGATTCTCCTGATTGGAAAAGATTCTTCTGCAGTTACCATGGTTGTAATGTGGATTGCTTACTTATTCAACTCCATATATGGATATTACAACTGGAAAAAACTTGCTGCGAAAAACAGCAAACATCATTAACCCCTCTTGTTTTCAGAATTTTTACGAATTTTCCTTCTCCAAAAATACTCCAGTTGCCCAAAAGCAGCCGGAGTATTTTTCAGTCAAACAGACTGTGATTCGATATAAAAATAGTTCAAAATACTGTAACTAGCTTCTTGCAGCTCCATCCACAGATAAAATTTCACCAGTTACATAGCTTGCCATATCACTTGCAAGAAAAAGGAATGCATTTGCAATGTCTTCCGGTTCTCCAACTCTTCCAAGAGGAATCGTTGCGATCAGCGGTTTGATCACAGCTTCCGGAAGTGCCGCAACCATATCTGTTCTTGTAATACCAGGCGCTACTGCATTTACACGGATATTATCACAGCCAAGTTCTCTTGCCAGAGACTTTGTCAATCCATTTACAGCAAATTTCGATGCAGGATATCCACATCCGGATGGTTGCCCATAAATACTCACCATAGAGCTTGTATTCAAGATTACGCCTCCGCCCTGCTCTTTCATAATCTTTGCCGCTGCCTGAGAACAATTGAATACTGCTGTAACATTCAGATCCACAATTTTCTGGAATTCTTCTGGCTGATAATTATAAAACGATGTGCTCTGAGAGATTCCCGCATTATTTACAAGAATATCAACAGCTCCAAATTCTTCTTTTACCTGATTTATCATCGCTGTTACCTGTGCTGTATCTTTCAAACTTGGATATTTTCCACTTATCTTCGCATCTGGATATAACTCTTTCAACTGCTCCAATGCTTGATCAACCGTTTCCTGACGTGACCCCCATAGAGAAACAGCCGCACCGTTTTCAATAAATTTCTTTACAACTGCAAAACCAATTCCACGAGTCCCTCCCGTAACAATTGCTACTTTATTTTTTAACATCATAAACATCCTTTCTCTTTAATATAGAAATAGTAATTATTATTGTTTTATCTTACTATTCTTTTTTGGTTCTGTCAATAATATCAAGAGATTTTCTGTGTGTAATCAAAAGAAATATCAACAAATATCCTCGTTTTTTTCATAAATCGCTTTTCATATGCAGATGCTGCAGTATCAAGGATCCACTGGAGGTCCTTCATCCCCCATTCTCTTCTTCTGCAAATACCATAACGGACAATATTGATAAAATCACCTTTTATAAGACACCGTAAAAATAATTTGCACCTGAAAAAGCGGTTGTATGAATAACCCGGGGTGAAATCCATCACCTGTCCGGCGTATGGAAATCAATATTCCGCTTTTTTGCATTTGCGACCGCCGGAGAGCGCAAAATGCAACCCGATTATCTTGCATTTAACAGTATGTCATTCAGTAATGGGGCTAATCGTGATACCGAACTACAAGTTATCGTATATCAATACTGGAATGCTGATGAAGTGGTAGCGGAAATCGAAGCAGAGCATAATCAAAATCAACGGAACTCCCACCACCCTTACAATCAATCTACACCGTTCTAAATGGTCTTTTCATAATGGATATGAACCATTTTATAGCACCACTATCAATTATGACTAAAAAGAAAAAGCAGACAGTTAAATCAAAAAAAACCTAGTCTGCTACAAACTAGGATTTCTAGTTTATTACTGTTCAGTAATTTTCTTT
>ENA-OQJN01000473-OQJN01000473.1-human-gut-metagenome-genome-assembly--contig:-NODE-473-length-16642-cov-3.688102_pt1 | contig 16642 bp, 15 predicted proteins | sample MGYA00242610_ERZ504777 | MGnify/ENA primary metagenome ERZ504777 (study PRJEB26092, sample SAMD00036350) | human gut metagenome | host: Homo sapiens | study: EMG produced TPA metagenomics assembly of... | reverse complement strand
AGAACCTGTTCTCGAATCTAACGATCGGCTATCATGATTCCGTGGACTTCAATCAATTGAATATACCTTTCGCTTGTGTGGCGTTGAATGTGGTGGACGGCCAAGAATATGTTTTCCATCATGGAAGTCTTCCGTTGGCTATGCGTGCCAGTATGGCGATTCCTGCCGTGTTCGCACCGGTACGTTTGGATAGCATGGTGTTGGTAGATGGTGGGATCAAGAATAACTATCCGGCGGATGTCGCACGGGATATGGGGGCGGATATCATTATTGGCGTAGATCTGGGTACTAGCGACTTGAAACAGTTGGAGCGGATAAATACCCCTTGGGATATCGTAGGGCAGATCGTCGCCTTGCATGGTTATGAGAAATACGGACCGAATAAGGAACAGACCGATCTGTTGTTCCGCCCGAATACAGACCCTTATAATTCCGCTAGTTTTGGGGAGACGGCCTTGGATACCTTGATTGACCGGGGTGAGCAAGTCGCCCGCAAGCAATGGGATGAGATTCTTGCCTTAAAGAAGAAGATTGGTTTATCCGATAGTTCGGATATGCACCGAAAGAGATTAGTACATTCCTATCCGGTAGCCCCTACCGATACGTTTCATATCCGGCGTGTCTTGTTTGAAGGTATAGATCCTCGTGATGAGAAATGGTTGACGCAAATCAGCGGCTTGAAAGAGAATAGCTTGCTTACCGTGAAGAAATTGCAGGAAGCCATGTCTATCGTGATCGGTACAAACCTTTACTCGAATGTAAGCTATAAATTAGTCGGCGAGAGGCAGGAGGATTTGGTGCTTACGGTACAGGAAAAATCAAATAGCGCGATTAATGTGGGCCTGAATTTCAATAGCGAGGATATCGTCGCCCTATTGCTGAATGTGACTTTTGACAATCGGGCCCGTTACCATTCGAAGTTCTCCGTAACCGGGAGGATCGGGAAACGTATGTATGGGCGGGTGGACTATGCGATAGAGCGTAATCCATTGCGTAATATTAACCTGTCTTACATGTTCACGTACCATGACCTCGACGTGTATAACAGGGGAAATAAGATCGTAAATACGACGTATCGCCATCATTTCGTGGAACTCGGGTATTCGGATATGAACTGGCTGAATTTCAAGTTGAAGCTAGGAGCCCGTTATGAGTATTTCGATTATAACTCATTCCTTTATACGGCGGAAAACCAAAAGTATCAAGTAAACCGGAAGGCTTTATCAGCTATTTCGCTCAAGCCCATCTGGAGACGTTGGATCGTCGTTACTTCCCGAGTAAAGGCGTTTCCCTGCAAGCGGACTATTCCATTTATACGGATAACTTCGTGACCTATAAAGGACATACATTCTTCTCCGCCTTGAAGCTCAGCTTCCTGTCGGTATTGCCGCTGACTTCCCATTTGAGCCTGTTGCCTTCCATCGATGGGCGTGTGTTGATCGGGAAAGATCCGGCTTATCCCTTTTTGAATGTGGTGGGAGGCGATATGCCGGAACGGTATCTTCCCCAGCAACTCCCTTTCGCCGGGATCAACCATATGGAGATATTCGATAATTCCGTGGCGATTGTCCGCTTAAACTTGCGTCAGCGTATCGGGCAACGGCATTATATCTCTTTGATCGCTAATTATGCGATCCATGAGAATAATTTCTTCGATCTCTTCAAGGGAGAAAGCGTTTGGGGAGGTAGCATCGGTTATGCTTATAACAGTATAGTCGGTCCGATGAATACGAACTTTGGATTGTCGAACCGGAATAATAACCTGCAATTTTATCTGAATCTGGGTTACAGTTTCTAATATTTCTTACATTTGTAAGGATTAAAAATAGAAAGTTATGAATGAACAGATCATAGAGTTCTTGACAGAGTTGAGGAGCCATAACAATCGGGAATGGTTCCAAGACAATAAAAATCGTTACGATGCGCTACGTAAGGTTTTTATCGATGAGGTACAGGATTTAATCGGTCGTATCTCTTTATTCGATCCCGAGGTAGCCGGGTTGGAGGCGAAAGATTGTTTGTTCCGGATATACAGGGATATCCGTTTCTCTCCGGATAAGACTCCTTATAAATGTCATTTCGCCGCTTACATCTCCCAAGGTGGTCGTGCCAGCGAACGGGGTGGTTATTATATCCATCTGGAGCCGGGAGGTTGCTTGCTTTCCGGTGGTGTATGGTGCCCGCCACCTGCGCTATTAAAGAAACTTCGTCAGGATATATACGATCATATCGAGGAATTTACGGCTATTATCGAGGAACCTACATTTAAGAAAACATTTCCGGTGTTAGAGGGGGAGATGCTGAAACGCATGCCTGCCGGCTATCCAATGGATTCCCCTTATGGTTATATCATGAAGCATAAGGATTTCAGCGTGGTGTCTTATAAGCCGGATAATTTCTTTTACGCTAAGAATTGGATGGATAAGGCGGTGGATGACTTTAAATTGTTATTACCATTCAATCGTTTCTTAAACTATACGGTAGATGAATATCTAGGGAGAGTTTAAATCTCCCTAGCCTAAGGAAGTAGGGCTGTTAGTTTCTCCAGCTGCGTCTTTAACTCTTCTTGGGTCGCCTTATCGGTTTCTGTCCGGTAGGCCGCCTGTAAGTTGGGTAAGAAAGGTAAGTAATGGGTATCCGCTATATACCGGGCTGCCCGGATACGGACGGCGGGTGAAGCGTCATAAAGCAATCCTTGTACCCATCGTTTGGCGTCCCATGAATGATGTGCTTCCAGCCAATCCAAGGCGGCAACCTTTTGCTCGCTTTCTCCGCTTAAAAGGATTTGAAAGGCTTTTTCTTCCTGCTTTAAATCATCGGTAGCCATTAATGATTCATGATTGAACAGGTCTGGACGTACGGCGGAGGATTGATAAGGGATAAAAGGCTTATTCAAGGTCCAACGTACCATCCGGGGGATCATCCACATCATGCCGGGAGTACCTTCGGGTGGGCGATGGACTAAAAACACGCCCTTTCCCGTAGTTATTGGCTACGAAGAATGGCTTACCGTTTGTCATATTAGCCGGGGCGTTTCCTTCCTCATGCACATCGCTTTCCATGATGGCAAGCGTGTTGCTTTGGATCGTATCAGCCGGATTGTTTATAAATACCGGTCCCTCATAGTAAATGACGAAACTCGTATCGCGGTCGGCTAATTCGGGGAATATCTTCTTACCCTCCTCGCATAAGGTGAATTTCGCTAATCCATGCCCTCGGTTGTCATGCTCGATGTCGATCGCTTGCTGTCCATTTAGCTGTATACAGGTGTAATCGGGAGTATTCGAGAATAGATAGGCTCCGGCACAGATCCCGACAGCCCCTTTACCTTTAGAGATGAAGTCCTTGATACGTTGTTGATTTAAGGTCCCTAGGTTTAAGTACTGACTTTTGCCACTTCCTCCCGGGATAATAATAGCGTCGATCGAATCGAGCACATTATTAGCTATATCTGCTGTAGTAATGGTACATACCTCCATTTCCGGGTCCAGCCGGATAGCGGCGACAGTTTCCCAAATACAGGTCTGTGCTCCTCCATGCCCATCGAATACACCCACCTTTATCGGTTGAGTACTAATCTCTTTTTTCGTGCTCTTGTTTTCCGGCACTGAGCACTGAACGCATAAAGCCAGATAGGCAAGAAATAAGATGGCGGTCGTTTTCATTTTACGGAGGATTTTAGGTTGTTATTGTTCTCGGGTATAAATCCACTTATCAACCGTATTCTTACTTTTATACCATTGTACATGTTTGCTATCTCCACTTACCCATTTCAATAGATCCGGATAGGCATCACCAATAAAAGCATGTTCCACAGGGTATTTGAAATCATCCGGTATCATTAAGGCCCATATGCAATTATCATTTGAGTAATAACGGTATCTGACCCCTTTGGGGGTATAGCTATAATTACGTTGGTGGATTTCCGTGCGTAAGACCTCTCCTTCCCGCTTTAATACGGTCGTGAAAAGATCGATGTCATCAATGGTCAAATCTTTTAAGGCACCGGCTGCGAACGAAAAGGTGATCAAACGTTCTTGCTTTCCCCTATATGGAAGGTCATTATCTGTATTAATCATTTCATGAAAAGAGAATAATCCATGTATATCATCCGATAGGGCATAAACCGGAGTCTCGGTTTCCGATTCTGGAGTCGTGGTCCAGCCATTTAACTCGGCTTTTTGGATGTCTTTGGACTTTATGCCGGGGAGATGGATGAAAGCTCCGGCCCGCTTAGTTCCGCCTAATGCACGGAAAGTCAGTTTTATATTGGCGAATTGTACATAATCGTCTTTCATGGAAGTTTCCATCTGGACTTTTATCACGGCATCATTAAAATCATAATCTCCGTAATTAGGGAAAGAGTCTTCTATTATAAATGTATAGGTGGAAGACACGCTTCGGGTCGGGGTACGGCTAACCGGAGTAGCGGTTGTTTCCTGCGATACGGCTAACGAATCGAAAGCACAGACATTATCATTACCCGGTGTTAAGGTGACAGGAGCGGTAACTTGATATCCGGTAGGGGTCGTCAATTTTATGTAAACTTGATCCGACTCTCCCTTTGGATAGATAATTTTCTTATCGAAAAGCGTTTTCTTTGAGCAAACCCCGGTAGCGAGAAGATTCGCATCTTGATCTTCCGGACTTTTATCAAATACTTCTACCAGATAATTATAGGTGCCATCATAGGGGTCGAAAGATTGTACGGTAAGGTGGGATATTTGTATCATCGACCAATCGAAATTAGAGGAAATTGTTACCTTTGAGAATGGATTAGTACCTTCTCCCGGAATTTTATCGGAAGGATCATATACATCCTTTGTACATCCTGAGAATAGGATAAAAAGAAAGGATGTGATAAATAGTTTCATTATTTGTCGCATGTCAAGAAATCAATTTGCATTCTGCCTTTGCAAAAGTAAGAATATATTTATTAATCAATAGATTTTTAATTTATTAAAAAAGCGGTGTCTAAAGTTTTCTTTTGAAAGTTACATCCGGCTGGTGGTAAATAATAGATATTTAAAAATCGGGGGAACTTACGATTTGGTTTACAATATATCAGTAAACATGGGAGAATCGAAGGGAATGAAGGTCTTGAATGTGTTAAATATTGTGATATTGCTAACGATTTGTCACTTTGCTTTTGGTGATTGTCGGGAAACTTCCTTACTTCGCGGTACAAAATGATAGTAACCTTATAAATTAAAATAGTATGAAGACATCAGTTTGGGGTAAAAGTATTCTTGCGCTTGTTTTTACTTTCATGTGTAGTTTAGCGATAAGCGCAGCGTCTCCTAAAGATTATCTATATGATACAAAAGAGGAGAATGGTAAGATTATCTCTAAAGTGGTATTCTTACAGGAAAACGGACTGTTGAACAAACAGGTAAGATATGAGTTCCAGTACAACGAGAACGGCAAGGTTTCCGAGAAGAAAGCGTTTCGTTGGGATCGGACAAACGATGAATGGGTTCCATTCTATCAGATCACTTATCAATATGATGATCAAAGTGGAGAGATAAAGACAAATTACGGTATGTGGGATAAGAAAAAGAAAAACTTTAGCTTAAATGTCCAGAACATGATTATCCCGAGTACTAATTACGAAGAAATTTTCTCATAATACATACTTTAAATTAAGACTTTCATAGACAAATAGGGGAAAGGGGCGATTTGGTATCGCCCCTTTTCTTGTTTTATCAGATGATTTTCTCCAAATCTTTCAAATTGTTAGCTACTTCCTCATCCGTTACCTCATAGTTTGTTAGATCACCGGATAGATATTGGTCGTAGGCGGCCATATCGATCAAGCCGTGCCCCGATAAGTTGAACAAGATCGTACGAGGTTTACCTTCGATTTTGGCTTGCTCTGCCTCATGGATAGCTGCGGCGATAGCGTGGGATGATTCCGGGGCCGGTATGATTCCTTCCGCTTGCGCGAATAGAGTAGCGGCCTTAAAGGTATCCAATTGCTTGATATCCACGGCGCTCATCAATTCGTCTTTCATCAACTGGCTGACGATGGAGCCGGCGCCATGATAACGCAAACCTCCCGCATGGATATTCGCTGGAGAGAAATTATGTCCCAACGTAAACATCGGGATTAGCGGGGTATAGCCAGCCTCATCTCCGAAGTCATATTGGAATTGCCCTCTTGTAAGTTTTGGGCAAGATGCCGGTTCCGCCGCTATAACCCGGATATCCTTACCTTCCGTTAGTTTATGGCGCAGGAATGGGAATGTGATACCGGAGAAGTTGGAACCACCACCGAAACAACCGATAACGACATCGGGGTACTCGCCAGCCATTTCCATTTGTTTCTCAGCTTCCAGTCCGATAACGGTCTGATGCAGCATAACGTGGTTTAATACGCTACCTAATGTATATTTACAGTTCGGTGTCTGCATGGCCAGCTCTACCGCCTCGGAGATGGCGGTACCTAGACTACCTTGATAATTAGGATGGTCTGTCAAGATCTTACGTCCGGCTTTCGTACTCATACTCGGGGAGGCAACAACTTGTGCTCCGAAAGTCTGCATGATCGAACGACGGTAGGGCTTCTGGTGGTAACTAACCTTTACCATATAAACGGCAAGTTCCAAGCCGAAAGCTTTTGCCGCATAAGAAAGAGCGGCACCCCATTGTCCGGCGCCTGTCTCGGTCGTGATATTTGTCGTACCCTCTTGTTTACAATAATAAGCCTGAGCCAAGGCCGAATTCAACTTATGTGAACCGATCGGGCTTACACTCTCGTTCTTGAAATAGATATGAGCGGGCGTATCCAGCGCTTTTTCCAATCCAGTGGCACGAACCAACGGAGTCGGTCGCCATACCTTATAAAGCTCGCGTACTTCATCGGGGATCTCGATCCATGTGTCTGTCGTGTTCATTTCTTGATGAGAGACGCCTTTCGAGAATAGAGGATATAAATCTTCCTCCTTTAAGGGCTGTTTAGTTTGTGGATTTAAGATCGGCAGCGGTTTGTTCTTCATATCCGCTACGATATTATACCATGCCGTAGGTATATCTTTTTCTTCTAGCAAAAACTTTTTAGTACTCATTTTCTTTATCTGGTGTTTACAATATTAATCTAATTTGACCTTTAAGGCTTACAACTTGGAAGCAAAGGAACAAATAATATTTCGTTTCTTCAAATTGAATCCATAAAAATATATACATTCGTGGCTTATAAGGTAAGAAAAATAACAAACTGAATTATAATGAGACGGATTACCCTGTTGCTCGTGGGGATGCTAGCCTTATTTTCTACGACAGCGCAAAGAAAAAACTTCACTTACAAATTCTACGGCTTCGTCCGTGGAGATCTTTTCTACAATTCCCGGGCTAATATGGCTCCGATCGATGGGAACTTTTATCTCTATCCTTTGGATAAGAGTTTTGATGCGGATGGCAAGGATTTGAACGCCACGCCGAATGGCAGTTTCTATACGTTCACTTCCCGCTTGGGCTTGGACGTGACGGGTCCCGACATTGGCAAGGCTCGTTCCTCCGCTAAGATAGAGACGGACTTTGGCGGTTTTTCCGGTAGTAATACGATGTTACGTATCCGGCAGGCATACGTAAACTTGGATTGGGGAAAATCGGCGGTATTAGTAGGGATCACGTGGCATCCCTTGTTTGGCGCCGTGATGCCGGATGTCTTGAATCTTTCCACCGGAGCGCCGTTCCAGCCTTTCAACCGTAGCCCTCAGATCCGTTACCAGTATAAGGCGAATAGCCGGGTACAATTGACGGCTTCCGTGTTGTGGCAATTACAATACCTTTCCAGCGGACCGAAAGGCATGAGCGAGGATTATATTAAGAATAGCTGCATTCCGGAGATGTTCGTGGGGGCGGATTTTACCCCTGCGGATGGTTGGTTGATGGGGCTCGGCGCTCATATGATCTCCTTGAAACCCCGTACTTCCACGGAATTGGAAGGAGCAAACTTTTAAGGTGAACGAGCGAATGACCGCATTCTCTTACGAGGCACATTTGAAGTATAGCGGAAGAAACTATACCTTTGCGGCGAAACCTTGATGGCCTCAGCCTTGGATCATACCGCTTTATTGGGCGGTTACGGGGTGAGCTCGGTGGACTCCCGTACGGGCGAACAGGGATATACGCCTTTTCGCCATTCTACGACATGGGTGAATTTCGCCTACGGAACGAAATGGAGACCGGGAGTTTTCGTCGGATATACGAAGAATTTGGGAACCGGGAAGTCCTTGGTCTCAGCGGATAAGGTGTATGGTATGGGATTGGATATCGATCAATTAATAACCGTCAGCTTAAACGTATCGTATAATTTACCGCATTGGAAGTTCGGCTTCGAGTATTGTCCGGCGACAGCTTATTATGGCACGACCGACCTAGAGAGCGGACGTATCGAGCAAACACATGCGATAACGAATCATCGTATATTAGGTTTGATGATGTATTATTTTTAAAGATAGATTGACCGGAATGGAAATGAAACGCAACTTGCTTCTTTTGATCGGCCTATGTATGGCGGTATGCGTACAGGCGACAAAAGAAAACTTCTCTTACTAAATTTTACGGACAGGTACGTGGAGTACTTGTTCTATAATTCCCGTGCGAATGCCGAGATCGTGGATGGTTTGTTCCACCTATATCCGAAGGACGTGGCGTTGGATGCGGATGGCAAGGACTTGAACGCTAGTCCGAACGGTAGTTTTTACCTGCTTTACTCCCGTTTGGGAATCGATGTACAAGGACCGAAGGTTGGTTCGGCCAAGACTTCCTTGAAACTGGAGGCCGATTTCCGGGGTTCGGGTAGCAATTGGGCGGTGCTCCGTATCCGTCATGCCTATGTGAATCTGGATTGGGGCAAGTCCGCTGTCTTGATCGGACAGACATGGCATCCGCTATTTGGCGAGGTCTTTCCACAGATGTTGAATCTTTCTACCGGCGCCCCGTTCCAGCCCTTTAACCGCAGCCCGCAAATTCGTTATCGTTATACGGACAATGGGTGGCAATTGACCGGGTCGGTTCTATGGCAGTTGCAATATCTATCGGCTGGACCGAACGGAAAGAGCGAGGAATATATCAAGAATAGTTGCGTGCCGGAAGTCTATCTCGGGGTGGATTATAAGAAACCCGGTTGGCAGGTAGGAGCCGGTATGGAAATCTTGTCGTTAGTGCCGAGAACGCAGAACGAGGTGGATGGCAAGATTTATAAAGTCAGCGAGCGGGTTTCTTCCGTATCCGGCGAGGCGCACGTGAAATATCAGGACGCGAATTGGTTGGTGATGGCGAAAACCTTGCTGGCTTCTAACTTGACGCAGACTTGTATGTTGGGTGGTTACGGCGTCACCTCTATCGACCCACGTACCGGCGAACAGGAATATTCGCCGTATCTCTTCTCTACTTCTTGGTTGAATATCGTGTACGGAAAGAAATGGAAACCGGGTTTGTTCTTAGGCTATTTGAAGAACTTGGGAGCGAATGAGGCACTGGTAGGCAAAACCTATGGCGTAGGTCTGGACGTAGATCAGGTATTTACGACCAACCTGCAACTTTCGTATAATCTTCCGCACTGGAAATTAGGTGTTGAATATAGCCCTTCCATCGCATGGTATGGCAATGTGGATTTGCAAGATGGCGGACGGATTCATGACACACATTCGATAACCAACCATCGGGTATTGGGCGTATTGATTTATACGTTTTGAGAAGGCATGGAGGAATTACGCTAAGCATAAAAAAGCGGGATAAGAGTATTCTCTTGATCCCGCTTCCACGTATATAGAATTTACAAAGTTGTCTGTTATTTGATATTACCCACCTTTAGCAAGTACTCGGCGATTTGTACGGCGTTCAAAGCGGCGCCTTTCTTGATCTGGTCGCTCACGGTCCAGAATGTCAAACCATTCGGGTTGCTGATATCCTTACGGATACGGCCTACGTAAACCGGATCGTGATCCGCTACGAACAACGGCATCGGATAATCCTTGTTTGCCGGTTCATCCTGCAATACCACACCCTCAGCCTCGGCGAAAGCCTTGCGAGCCTCTTCCACGCTGATCGGACGCTCTGTCTCTACCCAAGTAGATTCGCTATGCGCACGCATAACCGGTACGCGAACACAGGTAGCGCTCACCTCGATATCCGAGTGCATGATCTTACGGGTCTCGTTATACATCTTCATCTCCTCTTTCGTATAGCCATTTTCCGTGAATACGTCTACGTGAGGGATTACGTTATATGCCAATTGATAAGCAAATTTCTCTACTGTAGGCTCCTCGCCCTTTAATAGTTGCTCATATTGTTTTACCAACTCAGCCATAGCGGTAGCGCCCGCTCCACTGGCAGCTTGATAAGTAGATACGTGAACACGCTTGATATGAGATAAGTTCTCGATCGCCTTCAACGCTACAACCATCTGAATCGTGGTACAATTCGGGTTAGCGATCACGCCACGAGGACGATTCAAGGCATCCTCCGGGTTTACTTCCGGTACGACCAATGGAACATCCTCGTCCATACGGAACGCGCTGGAGTTATCGATCATCACCGTACCATGTTTCGTGATCGTCTTCTCAAATTCCTTGGAAGTACCACCTCCGGCTGAAACAAAAGCAACATCGATTCCCTTAAAGTCGTCGTTATGCTTCAGTTCCTTAACGGTATACTGTTTACCACGGAAGGTATAAACACGTCCGGCACTACGAGATGAGCCAAAAAGTTCCAGCTCATCCATCGGGAAGTTTCTCTGGTCGAGTACACGCAGGAACTCCTGTCCCACGGCTCCACTTACACCAACAATTGCTACTTTCATTTTGAGCACTGATTTAATTTGAATAATGTAAAATAGTTATAACTTTGCTGTCTGTAAAGGGCTTTCATATTTTTGCCTTTTGCGCCCTATTATTTACAGTTGTAACTTATTAGGGTGCAAAGATAGAGAAATTTATAACTAAAACGATATAGCTATGAAACAATTATTATTAATTCTTGCGTTTTTACTTCCGCTTTGCGCTTATCCCCAGTTAAAAGAACCGTTTAATGGACTGGAGATTACATCGGATAACCCTTGGACGGGTGATTTAGATTGCTTTGTGATTGAGACCGGATGGCTGGTCTCACGTGCGGATCCTACCCGGAAAAGTGTTTCCATAGAAACTCCTCTCGTTTATTCCGCTACAATGGAATGGGAATTTGAGATTCGGATGGATTTCAAACCAAGCGATCAAAACCATATCCGGCTACATGTTTATTTAGATGATCAGAGGATGCTTGGATTAAAAAACGATTATTATGTCCAAATCGGCAGTAATAAGAAAACGATAACTTTTCGGAAACATACCGCAACGGAGAAGAATCCAAAGATCTTAATAGAGAAAGCGCTCGATGTCTTGTTGGGAGCCGTGGATTTGAAAGTGAAACTTACTTTAGAAAATCATAAGATATGGAACTTATATGTGCTAGAGAAGGGTAGGTTTGTCTTGATAGGGAGTTGTGAGTCTGAAGTTTCTTCTTCATGTAAAGGGGGACAACTACGTTTTGAATGCCGCTATTCTAAAACTCGAGTAAATGATTTTGCGTGTAACTACATCATTATATCCGATAATATCTCGATCGAACCAGAGAAGCCGGATACTCCCGAAGAGCCAGAAGAACCCAATGAGCCCGATGAGCCGTTGGTTCTTCCGCGGCTTCTTGCTATCCAACCGATCACCGAGTCTGTTTTCCAATTACAATATAATCTTCCGGTGGATATCCGTGAGGCGATATTCTCTATATCGGGTATCGGTAATGCTTCTCGTATGACCTATGCGGATGATATGCGGATCTATGTGAATATCAGCTTTGATAAAGAGTTGAAGGTTGGCATGGGTTATGATTTGTTGTGCTCGGGGTTAATGGATCTTGAGGGAAATAAGATTCCGGAGAGTTCTACCGAGATTCGGTTAGAATATGAAGAAGAGCCCGACGTTCCGGAGGAACCGGAAGTGCCGGATACTCCTTCTTTCCCCGCTGGTAGTATCCGTATTAATGAGGTGATGGCTGATCCGAAAGGACAAAAGGCTTTTCCGGAAACGGAGTATGTGGAACTTTATAATACGACGGATAAGGCTATAGAGTTAAATGGTTGGTCATTCTTATATGGTAGTAAGCCAACGGTATTGACAGCTTTGTTTTTGGATGCGGATGGATATGTCGTGCTTTATCGGTCCGGTAGGGATATACATATTGATGATGCGGGGCTGGATCTGCCCTTGGATAAATTCCCGGCGTCGTTGGTAAACACGGGGAAGGAGCTTGCTTTATTCGATCCTTCCGGTAAGGAGATCGACCGGATTGCCTATGAGAAAGCGAAAGCCGGTATCGCTTGGGAACGTTCTGAAACCGGCTTTCATTTATCAACGGATGAGCGAGGAGGCACGCCGGGTTCCGCGAACTCTTCTCCTGACGATGAACCAGAAGATCCAGATCGTCCGGACGCTCCCCATAAACCGGGTATCCCCACGGACATTATAGTCTTACCCAATGAGATCGTTTTTAATGAGTTGTTGCCGAATCCTTACCCGGAAGGGAGTGAGTATATCGAGCTTTATAATCGTTCGGACCGGACATTGCCTTTGGCCGGACTGTCTGTTGCTACTCGTAAATCCGATGGTACATTGAGTTCGCATTATCCTTTATCTTCTATAGTCTCTCCGGTAGAACCACAAGATTATGCGTTGCTGACTAAAAGTATGGGAGGAGTGAGCGATTTTTATCTGATATCTTCGCCGGATGCTTTGCATGAATTAAAACTTCCGGTCTTGGCAAATACCTCCGCTACGTTAGTCCTGTTTCGTACAGAAGATGAGGTTATGATCGATGAGATTCGTTATTCCTCTAAATGGCATGCCCCATCCGTGAAAAACGAGAAGGGGATTGCCTTGGAGCGGATTAATCCTGATAGCGATACGCAGGATGAGATGAATTGGACCTCGGCTTCGGCCACGGCGGGATACGGTACGCCCGGCTATCGGAATTCCCAATATGGAAAGCAAGATGAAGGCGAGGTAACGGGCATAGAGCCTCCCGTTTACTTTGAAGCGACGAAAGAATATACCATCTCTTACCATCTAGATGAATCCGGCTATACCTGTAGAGCTTGGATATTTGATATCTCCGGAAGGTGTATCAGTGAGGTGGTAAATCATGACTTATTAGGGATAGAAGGTGAATTGACTTGGAACGGCCTTGCGGTGAATGGTTCCAAGGTGAGAACAGGCGTTTATATTTTCTATGCGGAACTTGTTCATCCTCAAGGAAAAATTGAACGTTATAAAGAAGTTTTCCTAGTGAAATAGAATGGGATGTGAAATATAAATACTATTTTTGTCATGAGTGATTTTGAAAGAAGGAGAGAAAAGAATAAAGAGGCGCGAGAGTTAGTGAAGATACGGAAGGAGAATATCGCAAAGTATTTCTTTGACCTGTCAAAGTTGACATTTGCGGCTTTAGTGTTGGGATTAGGTGGAGCTTTCTTTAATATAGGTAATAGGGAAAGGTTATCATATGTTGATACTATACCTTTGATCATTTGGTATATTTTTGGAGTTGGCTTAGTTGCTACCGTATGGTTCGCATATATTGGAAGTTTAATACTTAAAATAGATTAGTATGATAGTAGTGGCTGTGTTTTTTACAATTGTTGCTGCAATAGCAGGGAGTATCTTACTATTTCTTCACACTCCTCGCGGAAAGCGTTGGATAAGGGGTGATTAATAGACCGCTTTATACCACTCAAGATCCTTGTACCACTCGTTCAGTTTGGGCAAGGCTTCTTGGGGGACGTAGATAGATAAGCCGCTATATTTATTGACCGGCAGATAGCTTCCATACGGATACGGATAAGCGTAAACTGCCTTGGGTGTAGTAGCCTTGTAAATAACCGCCTTTTCCATGCTCCGCTTGAATGCGTTATATTGCTCTTCCGTGGCCAGACGGCTCACGTAATCATCAAAATCATATAAGGCATGATAATTCGGCGTCAAATACTCCATGATCTGCAATTCGCTAACGGGTACGGCGAAAAGATCACTTTCCGTCTTATCATGGAATAGGGTACGGCAAGTAGCGGCCAATTCATCCAACTCATCGCTTTTCATGACCGAGATCGTTCCTGCCTCACTTTGATAATACGTATAAAACTTTGTCGCTATCCCCACCACATCAGCTTCTTTTTTGAACATATCCCCCATGATCGTTTGATAGGGGAAACCATTGGCCAGTATCTCCGTGGGCGAGCCGATAATATAATCCGCACATCCCCGGAAAGCGTAAGCTACCTCGGCGCACGACATATAACAAGCGTCGAACAAAATAAAATCAAAATGATACTTCGATAAAGCGGAGGCCAAATCATTGATCTCCATGAAATTATTCTTCCCGTCTTGCCCGAAAGAACGCAGATAGCTATAGATATCCGAAGGTAGCCATCCCGTTCCGTGACTCCACAGCACCAACCCGTAACTATCCGCCGGATATTCCTTTTGTACCTTGTCGATTATTTGCGTCAGCGTCTCGGTAGAGGCCGAGTTCTGGTTCGAGGCGTAGGTCTCGAGCACGATCTGCCGGATGGTATCCGCTTCCAGTTTTAATTGGAAAAGCTGGGGAGCCTCGTTCTGCTTATCCGTATAGATCAACAAATTACCGTTGTTCAATCCATCTCGCTCAATCCCTTCCTTTATCGCCCTCAGGTTTTGGCTCACGTATCCACTCAAGCTATTATCCCCTGCGAAATAGATAAGAACCGTACGAGGGGCGGTAGTAGGGATAACGACCTCCTCTTTATCGCAAGCGACAAACGAAAGGAGTGACAGGAAAAAAATCACGATATATTTAGCCTTCATGAGTCATATTCTGGATTTATCTTGCAAAGATAACGTTTTCCGTTTGTAAATCGTGGATATTATATAAGTTAACGTACGAATGAACTGATAAATATTATCTATATTTGTACGGTTTTGTCTCTTAAATAAACAAACCTAATGAACCGGGAGATATGAATAAACTATATTTACTGTTAGTATTTCTTTTGTCAACCTTTATGGATATTCAAGGACAGGTCGTGGCCGTGAAGACCAATGTGCTTTATGACGCGATCACTACGCCGAACGTAGGGGCGGAGGTCGCGTTCAACAAGCATTGGTCGGTTGAGGCATCGGGGTATTATAACGGTTGGACATTCTCGAGCGATAAGTCCTTTAAGCATTGGGTGATACAACCAGAGGTGCGCTACTGGATACACGAGCGTTTCAACGGACATTTCTTCGGGGTTCATGCCCAGTATATAGATTACGATTTCGCCGGTTTGAAGCTCCTGTATGGGATGGAGAAAAAGAATAGTTATAACGGTAACGCTTATGGCGGCGGTATCTCTTATGGTTATCAGTTATACGTGTCGCCCCGTTGGAACGTGGAGTTCACGGCGGGTTTCGGATACTTGCATTTCGAATATGATAAGTACGCTTTTCCTAGAGGAGATGCGCCTATCGGCAAGTTCCGCAACGAGTATTGGGGATTAACAAAGGCGGGTATCAGTATCGTTTACATCATCAAATAAAGAGATAAATCTATGAAGACATTCATTTATATATGCTTGTATATATGCTTGCTTGTGATCGGCCTTGTTCTTCCGGCAGGAGCGCAGGTACCTATACAATCTTACCGGGGGCAAGTCTCCGTGAAGCAAAACCGCATCGAGCGGGAGGGCAACTCCTTGCGTCTAGACCTAACGATCAGTGTCTGCGGACTCTCCGTGGGACGATATCAAACCCTGTCCTTGATGCCGATGTTGCGTAGCGACAGAGATTCCGTAGTCATGGCCCCGGTAGTACTAAACGGGGCAAACAAGCAAAAAATGTACGACCGTACCTTAGTTTTCGAAGGCAAGAAAGCCGCCGATGGCGACGCTTATACGGTAATCAAGAACACCCCGGAACTGATCCGGGAAATCCCCTATGAACTATCCATTCCATACCACCCATGGATGAAGAACGCCGCGTTGATCTTGGTTGGGGAGTTGGATAATTATGAAGGTGCGCCATTACGAACATTCGTAAACGTATTGACAGAACATTTGGACATTCCGTAAAATGGTTTTTAACGCATTCCGTTATCCTGTAAGTACTGTCGAATAAGCGTAGGCGGTAGACTTGGGTATGGGCTTGTGCCTGCAATGTGTTCTGTATCTTTCGCTATGTTTCAGTGTTGAAAAATAGGTCGTATGCCATATTCGTACATTTACTTGTACTTCTGTGTCACTGGCTCTTTTCACGAAAGTTTCCCCATTCCTGAAGTCAACTAGGTAAATGGCAAGTTGGTCACTCGGTAATTCCAGAAAGTCGTTAACCACATAAGGACTGTGTGTCGTTATAAAAACTAGGTTTCTGTCCGATTGGATAATATCCTGCGTTACCTTTGATATGAAAGGAGGGTATGAGTGGGCTTCCGGTTCTTCAAAACTAATGCGGACTCACTGTTACTTTCAATAGCCGCTTTGTAGAAAATCATACGCTGCAGGGTATCGGCTATGGAATGAAATGGAATTAAAATATCTCTCCCGGTTTCTTTCTTTCATTACTTTAATCTCCTGGCTATTGGTATCGAAGAC
>ENA-OQJN01000470-OQJN01000470.1-human-gut-metagenome-genome-assembly--contig:-NODE-470-length-16693-cov-3.256127_pt1 | contig 16693 bp, 13 predicted proteins | sample MGYA00242610_ERZ504777 | MGnify/ENA primary metagenome ERZ504777 (study PRJEB26092, sample SAMD00036350) | human gut metagenome | host: Homo sapiens | study: EMG produced TPA metagenomics assembly of... | reverse complement strand
GAAAAAAATAAAGATGCAGTTGCCGGAATACCGAACTGCTTTAGGAAAATGCAAGAAAAAGCATATAAAGCTTTTGATAGTACTTACCAAAGTAAGGTGACGGCTATTATGAATGATGGGACCAAAACGGATACTCAAAAACAATCTGAACTACAAGCTCTTTATACAGAAAAAGGAAGACTAGCCAATTTATATAATCAAAGTACATTATGGGTCTTTGCTACTGATGAAGGGGATGAGGCGAATGATTACGGTAAAGCAGCCGGTGCTTGGGAATCTACTAATAGTGCCTTTGCTATCGGTAACAGCGACCTCGGCCTTACTCGTCAAATCACCGGTGTAGCTGCCGGTACCCAAGATACCGATGCGGTTAACGTGGCACAGTTAAAACGTAGTCGCGTAACCTTGGTTGCAGGCAACAATGTAACACTTTTAGACGTGGCTGAAGATAAGTCCACTGGTATGGTATACAAAGTAAACGCCTTACGCACTGATGTGGCTGTGGACGGAACATTGAAATTAACTACTGATTCATCTAAAGCAGTAACTGAAGGTGTTACTACTTACACTGTTGGCTTAAGTGATGATTTAACTTCGAAGATTAATAGCGCAGCAAAGCAAGATTTATCTAATCTTTCTGATGATGGCAAAACAGTTGTTCGAGACTTAGCAAAAGCTTCAGTAATTGTAACTCAAGCTGACGATGCGCAATATATTTCGTTAACACCGGACAATTCTGATGCTAACAAAACGACTTACAAAGTTGGTCTTAATTTAGATAGTCTTAAAGCCGGTTTAACTGCCGGTGATAAGAGCCTAGCTACCAAAGCTGACGTAACAGGGCTCAGTGAAGTTGTACAAAATCAAATTAAGAGTTTAACAGATAGTCAGTTGAAAGAAGCGGATGTAAAAGATATTGCTAAAGATTCCATCAAGGTTATAGATGGTGTCAATACAACTGTTACAGAAGGTGTTGGTGAAAATGGTGCTAAAACCTTTGCAGTTAACGTATCTAATGATGCAATCAAAAATGCCGTTCAACCGGAGCTTGATAAGAAGTTAAATTCAGACGGCTCTAATTTGAAAGATACATTGGTAGATACATTAAAAGATCGATTAGGTGTTAACGATGCGCAACAAGGTCTTAAAGATGTAAACAGTCGTATTGATGCAACCAATACCTTGGCCACTGAAGCACATGATCGCATCACAGATACTAACACTCGAGTAAATGACATTGACACCAAAGTTCAGACCATTGATGGTAAAGTAACGACTATCGAAGGCAATGTAAGCACATTAAGAACTGATGTAAACAACATTTCCGCCAATGTAAGTACTTTAAACACCAATGTAGATACGCTCACTACGAATGTGAACACGTTGACAACAGATTTGGGCAATCTTACAAATGACGTGAATACACTTTCTGAAAATGTAGGTGCAATCGCAAGTGATGTTTCGGCTATTAATAATCGTGTAGGTAAACTCGACCAACGTCTTGATAAGGTAGGGGCATCCGCGGCAGCGTTGGCAGCTTTACATCCGCTTCAATTCGATGAAGAAGATAAATTCACCGTAGCTGCCGGTATCGGTAATTACAAAGGTGAACAGGCTATGGCTCTCGGTGCCTTTTACCAAGCTAACGAAGATACTTTGTTTAGTGTAGGTGGTACGCTTGGTGATGAAAACATGGTAAACCTAGGCGTGTCCTTACGTTTTGGTTCCAAAGGTGAAGGCGACCGTCCAAGCGGTCCGAAAGCTGTTCGTGCACTTACTTCCGAAGTAGCGACTTTGCAGGCTAAGAATACAAGCCTTGAAAATACGGTAGCAACGCAGCAAGATCGTTTGGCTCAGCAAGAAGCTGAATTAGCGGCACAGCGTCAATTGATTGAACAGTTGGTAGCCAAAGTAGGCTTATAATTTCCGGCAGTATTACATTAAAATCATCAGAATGGGCATCTGTGGTTTTAACAAAAGAACTATTGAGGTTTAATCATTACAATTAATCGTTACATTATTTGTTATATAATTGTTTTTACAATTATATAATAAATAGAGGGAGTGGCTTGTCAGAGAAATTTGACAAGCCCTTTTCTTATTTCATCAAACTTATAAATCTAAACAATAGATAAATTTAAACGTAAAGGGTACCTCTATGCCTCTTATTTATGGTAAAATACAAGTGAACAATAGATTTTGAAATATTTCGAAATAATGGTAAGGTCATTTTTGTTTTATTTGTGATTTTAAAACATGTGAGTATATGTTTTATATAGAGTTAATTAGTATGAGGGTACTGAATGAAAGCAGAAACAAAGGTTAAAGTATTTGTTGTTGTATTAGCAGTCGTTTTATTGGCTAGCTTGGAGCTCATTGTGCCGGGCTTTTACGGTGATATGATTGACTTGATGGGCACCGGTGATGTACATCACATTGCGGAAGTCCTCCAAAGTTATGGTGCCTGGGCATGGGTTATCAGCTTTGTGCTCGATGTAATTATAAATATTGCGGGCTTTTTGCCGTCCATTTTCTTTTCAACCGCGAACGGTCTAATCTTCGGTTTGATTCCGGGGATTATTATTTCCTGGCTCGCTGAAACGGTGGGCGTTATCATCAGCTTCTTACTCATGCGTTATATTTTGCGTGACTCTGCTGAAAAGCTCATTCAGAAAAATAAGTTTTTACTTAAAGTTGATGATTTCAGCAGTAAAAACGGGCTCGCCGTTATGCTGTTTGCCCGTACGATTCCTTATTTTCCATCCGGTATCATTACCGCTTTAGGGGCTATCAGTCGTATCAGCTTGCGTGATTATGCCATTGCCAACTTAATCGGTAAGTTTCCGTCCACTGCCCTTGAAGTAGTGGTAGGTCACGATGCAGTCATGTTGCATCAGCATTTGGATCGTTTGACGATTATTGTGGTGGTCGCAACTGTTGTGTATGCCATAGCTTGGTATGGTTATAAGCGTTGGATGAAAAAGCGCGAGCAAACGCCGGAATAAGTATCCGCTCATTAAGGCTGATTTAAGTTAAACGAAATGTGTTTTTCAAAAACGGAAAATGAATTATCCGGTCGTCGCTTAATATAAACAGTGGTCAAATTCAAAGTTTCATAGTAAAATAAATAACAAGTTAAATGTAAGCGTACCTACTTGGGTACGCTTATCGTTTATCCAACATGTAGCTTGGCAGTATAGTAGTAAAAGGAGAGAGAGTTATGAGTTTTACATTTCAAATTCCGGACAGAGCCGTAATGAAAGGCCCTAATTTTATCCGTAAAGTATTTGAACGCGGTGCCGGTATTCCCGGTTTTATCAGTTTTGGCATCGGAAATCCCGCTTCGGAAGCTATTCCTGTAGAAGCCATTCAGGAAGCCTTCGATCATGTGGTACATACGAATCCGATTGAAATATTACAGTACGGCCCAATGGCCGGTGATGCCCGTTTAGCGGAACAAACTGTTGAACGCCTTGTTAAAGTTCGTCATATGCCGACGGAAGGTCAACAAATTTTGATTTCCATCGGTGCCGGTCAAGATTTGGGGCTTGTTCCGCGTACTTTGTGTGAACCGGGTGACGAAGTGTTTATGGATGCTTATTCTTTTACCAGCGGTATCAATGCGGTTCGCAATGTGGGGGCTAAAGCCGTGGGCATCGCTATGGACGATTTCGGTATGATTCCGGAAGCCCTCGAAGAACAGGCAAAAAAAGGCAAGGGGAAATACATCTACTTAATTCCTAACTTCCAAAATCCGACCGGTATTACTATGCCATTGGAACGCCGCAAAGCGATTTATGCGATTGCCGCTAAATATAATCTGTTTATCTACGAAGATGATCCATACGGTGAAATTCGTTTTACCGACAACATTGTGCCGACGTTTAAAGAAATGGACACGGATAATCGCGTCATCTATGCCGGTTCTTATTCTAAAACATTATCCGCCGGGTTACGTGTTGGTTTCCTATATGGCCCGAAACAGGCGATTGACGCCATTCAGGCGCTTAAAAATAATCAGGACGGTCAAATGCCGCTCGTTACACAGCGCGTTGTATCCCGTTTACTCGATGTTATTGACTATGACGCTCAGATTAAACACGTATCAACAGTGTACAAAGAGAAAGCAGACTTGATGATGCAAACTCTTCGCACGCATGGTAGCGATAAAGTTCATTTTGTGGAACCCACAGGCGGTATGTTCTTATGGCTTACCATGCCGGACGGTGTCGATTGTGACGCTTTCTTCGAAGCCTGTATGGAGCATAAGGTAGGTATCGTACCGGGGGCAGCCTTTGCGGCCGACGGTGTACCGGCCGGTCAGTCGTTCCGCTTCAGTTTTACCTTCCCAAGTAAGGAACAAATCGTGGCAGGTATGACGATTGTAGGTCAATTGACGAAATCATTTATCAAATAGTCATATTTTTTGATTGATTAGACTTTACAATTACTTCATAATTTCGTATAATTACAAATCATCAGAGTGCATGGGCATAACAGATTATCATGTTTGCCATGCACTCTCTTATATTGATAAAAGCTGTTTTATATGCTACACTTTAAATGAAGAAAGAATTCTTCAAATAATTAAATGAATATATCGGCAAGGCCGATTGAAAGTAGGTGTATTTTATGGCATGTGGTAGTTCAGGCGGCTGCAGCGGTTGCTCTTCGGCATCCTCTTGCGGCAGTGCCCAACAAACGCCGCCGGATTTGACGGCAAAGCTTAATGATTTAAGCAGTGTAAAACATGTTATCGGCGTAGTCAGCGGTAAGGGTGGCGTAGGTAAATCCCTCGTTACATCTTATTAGCTATTACGATGGCACGTCGTGGTTTTAAAGTAGGGATTCTTGACGGTGATATTACCGGTCCTTCCATCCCTAAAGTATTTGGTATTAACGGTAAAGCCCATGTAGATGAATTAGGTATGTACCCGATTCAATCTAAAGGCGGCATCGACGTAATGTCGGTTAACCTTTTACTCGAGAACGAAAGTGACCCTGTGTTATGGCGTGGTCCTATCGTAGGCAATGTAGTTAAGCAGTTTTACACGGATGTAATTTGGAAGGATTTGGATTATTTATTCGTGGATATGCCACCGGGAACCGGCGACGTAGCCATTACCGTATTCCAGTCTTTGTCTTTAGACGGTATTGTAGTTGTAACATCACCGCAGGACTTGGTATCTATGATTGTTGAGAAGGCCGTTAAGATGGCTGAACTCATGCAAATTCCGATTATCGGGGTTGTAGAAAACTTCTCGTATTTCCATTGCCCGGATAACGGCAAAGATTACAAGATTTTCGGTGACAGTCATATTGATGATGTACTTGAACGTTATAATTTATTGTTGTTAGGTCGTTTACCAATTGATCCAAACGTAGCAGCTCTTTGTGATGCCGGCAAGTTAGAAGACATTGAACAAACGAACTTAGAATCTGTAGAATTACCTCAATAGCATTACATAAGGTATTAAACTCAGGTTGCTTATTTTCTTTATAGAAAAGGGGAGTAGCCTGTGTTTTTTATATGTAGGATATTATTCAAGTAACAAAGTTGTTAAAAGGGAAAGGGAGGAACATTACGTGAAAAAGTATATGTCATGGATTACTCCCATCTTAGTAGGTGTCATCATCTGGTTTATGCCGGTACCGGAAGGTCTTAAACCGCAAGCGTGGCACTTATTCGCTATTTTTGCCGGTACTATTTTAGGATTCATTTTACAGCCACTGCCAATCGGGGCCTTATCGATTATCAGTATTGTCATTTCGGCTGTAACCAACACTTTAAAAATCGGCGAAGGCTTAGCCGGTTTTGCCAATACAGCTATTTGGTTAATCGTAGCTGCTTTCTTATTCTCCCGCGGTTTTATCAAAACCGGTTTGGGTAAACGTATTGCTTACACTATGATTACAGCGGTAGGCAGTAACTCTTTGAAATTATCGTATGCTCTTGTTGTCAGTGATTTTATTTGATCGCCGGCCACACCATCCAATACGGCTCGTGCGGGCGGGGTTATTTATCCGATTACTAAATCGTTAGCATCTGCTTTCGGTTCCGAACCGGGCGATACAGCTCGTAAAATCGGTGCCTATTTGATTCAAACAATTTATCAAGGCAATACCATTACATCCGCTATGTTTATGACTTCCATGGCCGGTAATACCTTGGTGGCTTCTTTAATCGCTGCTTCTTTCGGTTACACCATTACTTGGGGCGATTGGGCTATTGCCGCCATCGTTCCGGGCTTAGTGGCCTTGATTGTTATGCCGCTGATTTTATACTTTATTTATCCGCCGGAATTAAAAGATACCCGTGAAATTCAAGCTCATATTGCTAAGGAATTAAAAGAACTCGGCTCTATGAGTTTTGCTGAAAAGGTAATGCTCGGCGTATTTATTTTATCTCTAGTTTTGTGGGCTACCGGTCAGTTTACCGGCCTTAACGCAACTACGGTTGCATTATTGGGCGTAAGTATCCTCCTCGTTACTAAAGTGTTAACCTGGTCCGATGTAACGGAAGAAAAAGGCGGCTGGGATACTTTAATCTGGATGGGTACTATGATGGCCTTGGCATCTCAATTGAATAAATAGGTTTTATTCCTTGGTTTGCCAAAATCGTCGGTGACCAAGTAGCCGGTATTGAATGGATCATGGCATTCATGATTTTGATTTTGATTTACACCTATTCCCATTACTTGTTCGCAAGTCTTACCGTACATATTACGGCTATGTATGTAGTGTTCGTAGCGGTTGCTATCAGCGCCGGCACACCTCCGTACTTGGCAATGCTTGCGTTCGCATTCTTCTCCAACTTATGTATGTCCCTTACTCACTATGCAGCCGGTCCTTCACCAATCTTGTTTAACTCGGGCTATGTTCCGCAGAATACTTGGTGGCGCTTAGGTTTCATTGCTTCTGTAGTCAACCTTGTTATTTGGCTCGGTGTCGGTTCCATGTGGTGGAAGTCTTGGGCCTTTGGTAATAATTTTTAATATATTTCATAGAATAATATCCAACCTAAAAAGAGAAAGCACTGCCCTTTGCGCGGCAGGCTTTTCTCTTTTTTTGTTTTTAGCTTCAATTGTGTTATAATATTCAGTGTAATTAAACAAAATGAGGTGTACTATGGATACAGTAGCACGATTGTTAGATTTTATAGATAATAGTACCTCCCCGTATCACACGGTGAAGACCGGTGCCAATGAGCTGAAGGCTAAAGGTTTTACGGAATTATTCCTTGAAGATGTTTGGGCTCTCGGTGAAGGGGACTACTTTGTAAAGGTCTACGACTCCACGTTGGTAGCTTTTCATATCGGATTGAATCTTCGCCATTCTATGCGCATTGCTTCGGCCCATACGGATTTTCCGGCTATTCGTATTAAGCCAAATCCGTTGGTAGATGCCAAAGGCTATGGTGAGCTTAATGTGGAGACTTACGGGGGACTGATTTTAAACACTTGGCTTGATCGCCCTTTGTCTATGGCCGGTGCGGTAGTGACACGTACGGACGATCCCTTCCGGCCCGACGTTCACTATGTGGATGTGGCAAGGCCGCTTTTGACAATTCCTAATTTGGCTATTCATATGAATCGTCAAATTAATGAAGGGGTAGCGCTTGATAAGCAAAAGCATATGTTGCCGCTTTTCATGATGTGTAATGATAAAATTAATACCGACAGTGAGTGGCGTGAATTTTTTGAGCGAGCTTGTAAAACGACCGGCTGAGGATATTTTATCCTATGAATTGACGCTTTATCCGGTGGAAGGCGGTACAACCTTTGGCCGTTATGATGAATTTATCAGTTCGCCACGTATCGATAATCTTACGTCCTGTGTAGCTTGCCTGGAAGGTATTTTTGAAGCTAAAGCAATGGACGCTGAAGGGCTTCGGATGGTTGTGTTATTCGACAATGAAGAAGTAGGCAGTCGCACTAAACAAGGCGGGGCTTCTACAATTTTGTCACAATTGGTTGAGCGTATTTATATGGCGACCGGTCATACAAAAGCGGAATGCTATGCCGATATAGCGGCGGGCTTCATGATTTCCGCCGATGTGGCACACGGTTATCATCCGAACTATCCTGAAAAAAATGATATTACCAATTATCCTATATTGAATAAGGGTGTTGTTTTAAAAATGGCATCCAGTCAATCCTATGCCGGTGATGCGTGGGCTATTGCCACGGTAAAGGCTTTGTGTGAAAACGATTCTATTCCGTATCAGATATATGTAAATCGCTCGAATATTCCGGGCGGTTCTACGGTAGGATCCATTACGTCCGCCATGTTGGCTATGCGTACTATGGATGTGGGCGTACCGATTCTGGCTATGCATTCGGCGCGCGAAACCATGGGGGCTGATGACCAGGAAGCGTTGGATAATTTAATGAAGGCGTTTTTAAGGTAGGTATTTATGCTGACTGAGTATACAATGCTTATCACGGACGTTCTAGGCACTTCCTATGGTAAGCTCACGTTAATCGTATTAATTTTCTTGGCCGGCTTTGGCATGTCGCTGGTGCCGGAAACGGTGGCCACGATTTTGCCACGCTTGGCGGGACATATATATAAGCGTATTTATTTTGCCATTGGCATGACCGCATCTATCATTGTGGTCGGTGTCATCGGTTCGCGTATTTTAGGCCCTACCAGTATTGGCGGCAGTTCCTATGTGATTTGGGGCGTCTTGCTCGTAGCCATGTCGCTGCAAGCGTTTGAGTGGATTGCCTTTATTCATCCGGCGCCGCTTAAAGGGCGCGATGAACGACGCATTGAAAGAGCCCGCACGCCGATAGGCCGTACTCTGGCTATTGTAAAACAGGGTCTCTTGGTTGGTCTCTCGTGGCGTTATGATCGGTTGCCGATTTACATCTGGCTCGTTGCTACCATTGCCGTAGCGGGCTGGAAACTGGCATCGGTGATGATTATTTCATTTATTATAGGCTATTTAATTCCTGTATTTTGGCTCACCAATCGTTTGGAACGACTGGCTAAATTGGTGACACAGCCAAATTATCGGACAGGTATTTTTTGGTTCAAACGTCTTATGGGCGTAGTTATGTGGCTGGAAGCGTTATATTTTATCGGGCTTTTGGTGACATACTAATTATGGTTATCTCATGTATGTATTGTGTATACATGGTAAATAAAGGTTGTATTCCTTTGGGAATGCTCCTACAATGTAGAGAGGTAACAAGTTGAGGAGGAAGTCTCATGAAAGAAATTAAATCTGTGTTGGTTGCCAACCGAGGTGAGATTGCTATCCGTGTTTTCCGTGCGTGTAACGAAATGGGAATTCGCACAATAGCAATTTACTCAAAAGAAGATTCGCTTTCTTTACATCGTAATCAAGCGGATGAAGCGTACTTAGTAGGACGCGGTAAAAAACCGGTCGATGCGTATTTGGATATCGAAGATATCATTCGTATCGCTCATGAACATGATGTAGATGCCATCCATCCGGGCTACGGCTTCTTGGCAGAGAATGCCCGTTTTGCCAAACGATGCGAAGAAGAAGGTATCACATTCATCGGACCTCGTCTGGAACATTTGGAAATGTTCGGGGACAAGGTAAACGCCCGTATTCAGGCTAAATTAGCCGGCATTCCTATGATTCCGGGGAGTGACGGACCTCTTAACAATTTTGAAGAACTTGAAGAGTTTGCCAAAACTCACGGTTTCCCATTGATGATTAAAGCCGTTAACGGCGGCGGTGGTCGCGGTATGCGTGCCGTTGAATCCATGGGCGAACTTCGTGAAGCCTATGATCGCGCCAAATCCGAAGCGAAAATGGCCTTTGGCGATGATGATGTATATGTTGAAAAATTAATCGTTGAACCTAAACATATTGAAGTACAGATCATGGGTGATGCTCATGGTAATGTAGTTCATTTATATGAACGTGACTGCTCCGTACAGCGTCGTCACCAGAAAGTTGTTGAAATGGCACCTGCTTTCGCATTGCCTATGGAAACACGTCAACGCATCTGTGATGCAGCCGTTCAAATTATGAAAAATGTTAAATACATAGGGGCCGGTACCGTCGAATTCCTAGTTACCAATGACGGCAATTTCTACTTCATCGAAGTAAACCCTCGTATTCAGGTAGAACATACTATTACCGAATTAATCACCGGTATTGATATTGTAAAAACTCAAATTCGTGTAGCGGAAGGCTATTCTTTATTCGATAAAGAAGTAGGCATCCCTGCACAAGAAGATATTGAATGTAACGGTCAAGCTATTCAGTGCCGTATTACCACCGAAGATCCAAGCAACAACTTCATGCCTGATACCGGTAAATTGGTAGCCTATCGTTCCAGTGGCGGTTTCGGTATTCGTCTTGACGGCGGCAACGCTTTCACCGGTTCCGTAATTACGCCATACTATGATTCTTTATTGGTAAAAGCTTCTTCCTGGGCGCTAACTCCTGAAGAATCCATCATGAAAATGCTTCGTTGTTTGCGCGAATTCCGTATTCGCGGTGTCAAAACGAACATTCACTTCTTAATTAACGTATTGGAAAGTCCTGAATTCATGTCCGGTACTTGCAATGTTAACTTCATTGATGAACATCCTGAATTGTTTATTTTTAAACAAGTTCGTGACCGTGGTACTAAAATGTTGCGTTACATCGCCGATGTAACCGTTAACGGTTACCAGGGTCTTGGTCATCAGGAAGTACCTGATTTTGAACCGATTCAGATGCCGGCTTTGCTTCCGGGTCAACCACCGGCAGGTACCAAACAGAAATTTGACGAATTGGGACCTGAAGGGTTCTCCAAATGGTTAAGTGAACAAAAACAGGTATTTTTCACCGATACAACTTGGCGTGATGCACATCAGTCCTTGTTTGCCACTCGCTTGCGTACCGTTGATATGGCGCGTGTAGCCGGCGAAGCGGCTCGCGGTGTATCCAATTTGTTCTCCTTGGAATGCTGGGGCGGTGCTACCTTCGACGTAGCTTATCGTTTCTTGCATGAAGATCCATGGGAACGCTTACGCATGTTCCGCAAACAAGTTCCGAATGTATTGTTACAGATGTTACTTCGCGGTGCCAATGCGGTAGGTTATACCAGCTACCCTGACAATGTAGTACGTCAGTTCATTAAATTGGCGGCCGATAACGGTGTCGATGTATTCCGCGTATTCGACAGCTTGAACAGCCTTGATAATATGCATGTAGCTATCGATGAAGTTCGCAATCAGAATAAGATTGCCGAAGTATCCTTGTGCTACACAGGCGATATTCTCGATGCAAGCCGTACAAAATACAACTTAGATTACTATGTAAGCATGGCTAAAGAAGTAGAAAAAGCCGGTGCCAACATTATCGCCATCAAAGATATGGCCGGTCTTTTGAAACCACAAGCTGCTTACAACTTGGTATCTGCTTTGAAAGATGCTGTTGATTTGCCAATCCACTTGCATACACATGAAGGGGCTGGCAATGCTATTTATACCTATGGCCGTGCTATTGATGCAGGCGTTGACGTAGTTGACGTAGCCTACTCGGCATTTGCCAACGGTACCAGCCAGCCAAGCATGAACTCCTTGTATTATGGTTTGTCCGGTCATGACCGTCAGCCTGAATTGAATGCAGATTACATGGAACAGATGTCTCATTACTTTGCATCCATTCGCCCATACTACAAAGGCGTGGATAAAACTAATCCATATCCAAGCACCGAAGTATACCAGCATGAAATGCCGGGCGGCCAGTTCTCCAACTTGCAGCAACAGGCTAAGAGTGTAGGTCTCGGTGAACGTTGGGATGAAGTTAAAAAAGTATATCATCAAGTAAGCATGATGTTTGGCGATATCATCAAAGTTACGCCATCCTCTAAAGTAGTCGGTGATATGACTTTATTCATGGTTCAAAATGACCTTACGGAACAAGACATCTACGATAAAGGCGAAACCCTTGATTTCCCTCAATCCGTAGTAGAATTCTTCCAAGGTTATTTGGGTGTTCCATACCAAGGTTTCCCTAAGAAATTACAGAAGATTATTTTGAAGGGCAAACAGCAGCTTAAAGGTCGTCCGGGGGCATATTTAGAACCGGTTGATTTTGAAGATGTACGTAAACACTTGGTTGATTTAGGTTCGCCGGCAACCGATGAAGACGTTATCGCATACTGCTTATATCCTAAAGTTTACAGCGACTATGTAAAATTCAACAGCGATTATGACGATATTTCCGTATTGGATACGCCAACCTTCTTCTTCGGCATGCGTCGTGGTGAATCCATCCACGTTACCATTGAAAAAGGTAAAATGCTCATTATCAAATTAATTCATGTGAGCGAAGTGGATGAAGACGGTAATCGTATTGTAAGCTTTGAATTCAACGGTCAGCCTCGTGATATTAAGATTCGCGACAAACACGTTAAAACTACCGGTGTTGTTCGTCATAAAGTTGACAAAACTCAACCTGGTGAAGTTGGTGCAACCTTGTCCGGTTCCGTTGTTAAAGTTATCGTTAAGACAGGTCAAAGCGTCTTGAAGGGCGAACCGCTCATCGTAACCGAAGCAATGAAGATGGAAACGACTATTACATCGCCAATCGACGGTATCGTTGGGGAAGTATATGTTCGTGAAGGCAGCCGAATCGAAAGTGGCGACTGCTTGCTCAAGATTCAGGACCGTTCCAACTCTTAATAACATACTGCTTGTTAAAAGTGCATGACTTTAAGCCGACCTTCTCATTTGAGAAGGTCGGTTTTTTGTATTTATTAAATAAACTATCAAACAATGGCAAAAATTGGGTCGATTGCGAAGATTATTTTCACAAATTAAGTCCCTATACATTGACTTTGATAGTCCTTTTCGTCATTTCGTGTTACAATAGATTAGAAACCCTTTAGCATATGGAGAGTTTTTATATGACATTCAGATACAATATGTTGAAAGTTCAAATAGGATTAACTACAAGATAAATTTCAGATATTAATAAAGTTGATACCTCAACGGTAATTAATGCAAGAGAATTCATCTTAAACGATTAAGGAGTGAAGGTATGTTTTCATATGGGAAGAAACAATGGGCGTTGGGACGCTCTATTTACGGTTATAGATCTTGGCGCGAGAAGCGGCGCATTACTTTGTTTGTAGGTCGCTCTTATAAGAATCGCAAGCAGTTGAAAGAACTCATCGAGTATTTTGACAACTATCAGCCGTTACCTAATTTGCTCGACAAACACGAAGGCATTTACGAAGTAATTAATCGCGTGTTTTTATTTAAAAATTCATCGGCTAAAGAGCGTTTGGCAGCGATTAAAGATCATTTTGATATGCTCCCTAAGTATTTCACACAAGAAGCCATTACGGAGATGTATAATCCCGATGAAAGCCATGCGATAGTGATTTGGCAGAACGAAGAGCTCGATTTAAAAGCACAGCTTTGGTTCCATACGGGCCAGCGTAAGGAAGGCTTTTTAAGTTTATTCCTCATGTATGAAGGGGAAAGTATTTACCATATTAACTTCCGCTTGGGTCATGGTTTTAACGGTGAACCATGTATTTGGATCGGTACCATTCAGGGTCACAAAAACGGTCTTGATAAGGCAAAACAGATTACGAAGAAAATGTTCAGTTATCGACCTAAGAATTTTATGTTCTTCTTAATGCGTCAATTGGCAACACAAATGGGGATTAACTCCTTATACGCTATTTCCGACGAAGGTTTTTATACCAACAGTCATTTGATTCGTATCAATCGCTCTAAAAAAGTGCAGTTTGATCCGTTCTGGAATGAATTGGGCGGTACACCTTGTGCTGAAGATAAAAAGTTCTATCGTATTCCTTTAGAGGAAGAACGTAAGACTTACGAAACGGCCAAGACGCATAAACGCAACATGTATCGCAAACGTTATGAAATGCTGGATCAATTTATTGAAGAAATTGCTGAAAACAGTAAGCAGTATTTGAAGCAATAATAACTATAATATTTAATACATTAATTGGGAATGAGGTGAACTCATGAGATGTCCTTACTGTAAACATACTGAAAATAAAGTAACCGATTCGCGCGCTACCGATGATGATAACAGCATCCGTCGGCGCCGTGAATGTTTGGCTTGCGGACGCCGTTTTACGACGTATGAAGTTATTGAAGATGTGCCGATTATGGTCATCAAATCGAGCGGCAGTTATGAAATGTTTGACCGCAGCAAATTGTTGAATGGTATTTTGCGCTCCTGTAACAAGCGTAATATTCCACGCGAAATATTGGAAAATGTTGTAAAAAATGTAGAAGACACGATTCGCAATCGCTCGCAGCAGGAAATTAAATCTTCTGAAATCGGTGATTTGGTGTTGGCAGAATTGAAAAATATCGACGAAGTAGCCTATGTTCGCTTCGCCTCCGTATATCGTAATTTTGAAGACGTACAAGCCTTTGTGGCCGTATTGAAGGATTTGCGCGAACATGAGGATACTAAATGATAGATTTACATTGTGATACCATAATGATGCTCATCGATGAACCCGATAAGGGCGACTTGGGGCAGAATCCATGGAAAATAGATATAGCAAAACTAAAAAGGGCGGTTATCATTTACAAGATTTTGCTCTCTTTGTAGAGCTCGATCAGGAAAAAGATCCCTATGCCCGCTATGAAGCTATGCGCCAATTGTTTATGGCGGAAATGGAAAAGTATAAGAACGATATTGTTCATGTACGGTCCTATGAAGAGTTCAAGGCGGCGCGAGCAGCCGGAAAAATCAGCGCCTTATTATCCGTTGAAGAAGGGGGCGTTTTTGAAGGCGACTTACAGCGTTTGAAAAAAGCCTATGATGACGGTGTGCGCCTCATTACGATTAGCTGGAATTTCCCGAACGGTTTATCCTATCCTAACGGCGAAAAGTATGAAGGTAAAGGTTTGACTCCGAAGGGGATTGAGTTTGTACAATATATGGAAGAATTAGGGATGATTGTGGATTGTTCCCATTTAAACGATACGGGTACGTATCAGCTTGGTGAAATCTTAACGAAACCATTTATTGCATCTCATTCCAATGCCAGGGCTTTGACTAATCATCGACGTAATTTAACGGATGATCAAATTCGTCTCATTGCCAATAAGGGCGGGGTAATCGGTCTTAACTTTGCACAGTCCTTTTTAGGCACATCCCGCATCAGCTTAATCGAAGATATTGTGCGCCACGGCCTTTATATTCGTAATGTAGGGGGTAGTGATGTAGTAGCGTTAGGTACGGATTTTGACGGCATCAGACCGGATACGGAAATTGAAGATGCCGGTGACATGATGCGCTTATATGATGCTTTCCGTAAAGCGGGCCTCAGTGAGCGCGATACGCATAAAATATTTAACGACAATGCGGAACGTTTATTACAGACTATATTGTAATTTATATGGCTCTATGAAGCCGTTTAATATAAATGCAGTATGCATTTTAAAAATGGACAGCGCATTATTAACATAGTTTTTAGGAGGCTATATGGAATTTCAAGGAGAGTTGAATCCTATTATTGCGGAGCGTTTTACAGACCATTTGGATGTGTTCGGCAAGACGATGGAACAAATGGATGTAATTCAGTTAATGGCAGAGCGCTGCAAAGAGGCGTTAAAAGCGGGCAATAAAGTTTATTTTGCGGCAATGGCGGTTCCGCTGCGGATGCTCAGCATTTGGCGGCTGAATTAATCGGTCGTTTTCAAAAAGAACGTCGTTCGTTGGCGAGTATCGCCTTAACAACCGATACATCGATTTTGACGGCCGTAGCCAATGATTACGGCTATGACGAAGTATTTGCCCGTCAGGTTGAGGGGCTTGGTCGTTCCGGTGATGTTTTAATAGGTATCTCTACTTCAGGTAACAGTGCCAATGTGGTAAAAGCGGCGTTAAAAGCACGTGATACGGGTATGCACACGATTGCGTTTACCGGTGAAGGCGGTGGCAAACTTAAAGATATTTGCGACATTACCTTTGCCGTACCTTCAAAAGTAACGGCACGTATCCAGGAAATGCATATTATGGTAGGCCATATTATTTGTGAGCTGGTGGAAGAAGAATATGATAAGTAAAACAATTACCGAGTTTTTGAATAATAAATTGCCTAAGTTACGCATTGCCGTTATCGGCGATATAATGGTAGATCGCTATGTATTCGGCGATGTGAGCCGTATTTCGCCGGAAGCACCGGTGCCGGTTAACCGCGTCACCGATGTGCGTGAAGTCTTGGGCGGGGCTGCCAATGTGGCATCTAATTTGGCAAATCTTGATTGTCAGGTGTTCTTGGGCGGTGTAGCCGGTGAAGATACGCATGGTAAGTTATTGACCGATTTATTGGAAGTAGAAAATATCAATCATTCCGGTATTATGCGTGAGCCATCCCGTCAGACCACGACTAAAATGCGAATCCTCGGCGGTCGTCAGCAAATGATGCGCCTCGATTTCGAAGAACCGGAACCGGTGAATGCGAAAGAAACAGAATTCTTGTTGGCTTGGATTAAAGAGTTGGCTGAACATGGTCTTGACGGCATTGTTATTTCTGACTACGGCAAGGGCGTATGTACGACGGCCGTTCTGGGGGAAGTTTTAAAAATCGCCAAAGCCAAAGGTATAAAAACCATCGTTGATCCAAAGGGCAATGATTGGTCTAAATATAGTGGTGCCACGTTTATTACACCGAATGTAAAGAGCTTAGTGAATATATCGGGCGAAAACTTG
>ENA-OQJN01000468-OQJN01000468.1-human-gut-metagenome-genome-assembly--contig:-NODE-468-length-16733-cov-3.041069_pt1 | contig 16733 bp, 23 predicted proteins | sample MGYA00242610_ERZ504777 | MGnify/ENA primary metagenome ERZ504777 (study PRJEB26092, sample SAMD00036350) | human gut metagenome | host: Homo sapiens | study: EMG produced TPA metagenomics assembly of... | reverse complement strand
TTTAGCGGTATTGTCATTACCGTTTGCCATGATCGCTACTTTTTAGATCGCGTCGTAGATAAATTATTTGTATTTAAAGGGAACGGTCAAATTGAAATCGTCCATGGGGCGTATTCGGAATATCGTGATATGTTGGATGAAATGGAAGCAGACACCGGCATTGGTGTTTTGGCGGGTGGTAAATTAAATAGCGGTGTTGTAGGGCAGCAGGCAGGTACCTCCCAAACCGGAGCAGGGGGATGCCAAAAATGAGCCGAAAAGCGATAAAATCGCTTCTAAGGGCTCTCACACGGGTGATGCGGCTAATGACACCTCAACTACGGCAGAAACGGCTCCTGCAGCGTCTAAATCACTTACAAAGGCAGAGCAGGCAGAGCTTGCTCAATTAGAACTGGATATTTCCGAGCTGGAAGGCCTGTTAAAAGCTTATGATGCCATGCTTAATCAAGCGGGCGGCGATTACGAAGCCATGGAAAAGACTATGGCGGAACGTGCCGATGCGGCGGCGAAATTAGATGCTAAAACGGAACGGTGGTTAATGCTTGCCGAGCGGTAATAGAATAATTTGTTTTAAAAATTTTTATTAATACCTTTCGCTTTGATGCATTAAATTTTTATAAATTTAAATTATGATACTTAAGAAATCAGACATAATTAAAAATAATTTATTTTTTGAATACTCCATTCGCTTATTTTGATAAAATACGCCGTATAAACAAGAAATTTGATTTATAGTTTTGAAAGATGTAAACAATTTGAAAAAGTTTAAGGTATACATGAAATAAAATATTGAATTTTGTCGCTTGAATAGTATATACTAGAAACAGAGAAGCATAGTTATTTTTTTGCATGGCAGTGTTACGCATTTCCCAAGGGAGGATCGTTATGAAAACTAACAAGTGGGGCGGCAAACGCGCGGGCGCAGGTCGCAAAAAATCATTATTCGACCGCAAAGGTCGTACATTCCGTTTGACGGATGCAGAATTTTTGGAAGTTAAGCCTTTGATTGACGCAATTCGTAAACGTACTGAAGCGGCTGCTTTGGCATCCAAAGTTAAGTAGTGTCAATTAAGGACTGGGGAGAGTCCGACATATTTGCTCATCGTTAAAGAATTCAATCAGCAGATTGTTACTCTACTTCTCATATTTTATTAACAATGTAGTAGATAGGTATGAGGACTTATCGGCAACCGAGTATTCGGTTGCCGATTTTTCTGTTCTGATGAGATGTATTTATCAGGTACGAAAAACTTTGTAAAAAAATTTTTGATTTTATGACAGAAACAAGATAACTATTTTTTCTTATAAAGTTTAGTCATTTTCTGCTATAATATGTAATAGTGAAAATATTGAATATAGTTCACAAATAGATTTAATAAAAATAAAAGGATAAAAGTTTATAAGGAGATATAGCATGACAGAAACAATTAATACCGATATTTTAAAGAAAACCGATACTATTGTAAAAGCTGACGCGCGTCATACTTTTGATACCGTAGCGGCTGCATTGGGTGCTGATGCGCATAATCCGCTTGTAGTAGTAGGGACGGTTGCCAAAATGGAAAACGTCGGCGAAATCGTAAAGCGCGAATCTTTGGACGTTACACCGAATCTCGTAATTAAAGAATTTACCGGTCAAGGTTTGGTGGAAGCGTATACCGACAGCGTGACTTACGGTTATGTGGCCGACTTCATGGAAGAATTCGTGCGCATTGATATGCTTTTAATCAGCGAGTTTGATTATGTAGTGCGTGAAGCGGATGAATCGGTACAAAAAGGGTTGCTCCGTTTGTTTGAAGGTTTGGTTCGCAATAATCGTCAGGTTGTATTTACCATGACACAGGCTCCCGAAACCTATGAAGCCTTAGTTTTACCGAATTTGGCAGAACTCGTTGGCAGCGGTGCCTTCGTAGTTGTTAAATAAGAAACTAAAGTTAAAATGTAATACAAAAGGGATATATCAGCGAAGAGTGGGTAGTTCTTCGTGATATATCCCTTTTTGTGTAGGTGAGATTGTGTAAAACGTGTGTTAATTCATTACATCATGTAATTGTTTTGCCTTCCGGTGGAATGCGTACACCGGCAAGAGGCTTACCGCCAGACCGACGACTATGCAAAGGAGGGTGAGTTGCAAAGACGCTGAGGAGATGGCCAGCGGCATGATAATGGCTGAACTGGTGTTTAATGCATAGGCCAGGCCGAGGTAGGCGCCAAAGCCCATGAGCCAGCCAAAGACTGCGCCAAGACCTATTACATAGGCCGTTTGCTGTATCAAAATACTGTACAGCTGCTTTTGTGTAGCGCCGAGCGCTTTTAAGATGGCGTAATCGCGGAGTCGATTCACCGTTGCCAAATAAGCAGTTACCAAAACAACGGCCATGGCAAGTCCGATTAATAAGTAACCGATGGGTTAGCCAGTACTTTTTCACCACGCCCCATGAGGTTGAAGAGTTGGGTAATGACTTGGGCGGGGAATACGAGTTGAGCATCTTTGCGTTTGACATATTGGGCTGCTAGGGTATAGGCTTGTCCGAAACCTACCGGTTCGACCATGATAGCCGTCACATCGCCTTTTTCAGAAAGGTCGTGACTATGATCTTGGTCTTGCACTTGCTCTTGGGCTTGAGCTTGAGCTTGAGCTTGAGCGGCTTTTGGGAGTTGTCCTTGTACTCGGTTTGGTTTATGACCGTGAGCATGGAGCTCCCAAATGCTTTCGATAGGTGTCAAAACGGCTTGATTATAAGGGCCGCCGGTATCGGCTAATATACCGACAACCGTAAATTTTTCTTCTTGATGCTCTTTACCTTTTGCCAAAGTACCATGTGTGGAGTAGAAGGTATCACCTAGAGCCAGGCCTAATTGTTTTGCCACATCTTGGCCGATAACGGCTTCAAAAGGGGTTTGGAACGGACGGCCCGATGAGAGGCGCAGCCATTCCGGTTTAGTATTATCGGCTCGTACGGTAAAAATTTCAGGCTCGGTACCAACTAAGCGAAACCCTTTTACACTATCGCCAAAAGCTAAAGGTATGGCCTGTTTTACAAGTTTAGTATTGGCGCGTAATTGAGTAACTTCTTGGTAACTGATATTGGAAAGGGGTTTGTCTTGTAAAAAGACGGTATTGAGTACAAACTGTTGGCTGCTTCCGGGAGAGCCTACGAGTAGGATAAAGGGTTCGGTCGCGGCGATGAGTCCACGCTGCAGTCCGCTACCCAAGGAAACTACCAATACACTTAAGGCTACCGCGAGCGCCATGACGAGAAGCAGGAGCGATGTGGTCAGAGGTTTGGACCAGAGCTGCTGCCAGGCTATTTTACGAATCATGAGAACCTCGCTTTGTTAAGTGTAATTGATTAGTGAATTGAGAAATAACAGTCGTTTCGTGACTGGCAATCAGTAAGGTGGCATTGGCTTCTGTGCTGTAGTTGCGCAATAAGTCAATAACGATGGCACTGTTGGCGGCATCAAGACTGGCTGTCGGTTCGTCGGCTAACAGTAGGGAAGGTTTTTTTATAAGCGCTCGGGCAATAGCCACGCGTTGTTGCTCACCTTTGCTCAATTGGGTCGGCTTTTTGTGACGGAGATTGGTAAGTCCCATGATATCCATGAGTTTCACCGCTTCATCGGTCATCTCTTTGTGCGTAAAACGATTGGCAAAGAAGGCACCGCTTATAATGTTTTCTTCGGCTGTTAAAAAACTGAGCAGATTGAAGTCTTGAAAAATATAACCAACTTGTTGACCGCGCCAATGATCGAGTTCTTTTGCGTTGATTTCGGTCAATTTGACATCATCCGCCTGAATCGTGCCGGTAGTCGGTTGTAGGAGTCCGGCTATGCACTGAAGTAAGGTGGATTTGCCACTGCCGCTAACGCCGGTCAAACACCATTGACTACCGGTCGGTGCTTCAAAGGAAGGCAAGTCCAATACGGTAATCAAGGTGTCGCCGTCAGGAAATTGACGGGTCAGATTTTGAATCGTCAACATATTAATAAACCTCAGCACCACGGAGGCGAACAAGACTTACGAAGCCTGTTTCACCATCTACATAGCTGCCTACTTCTAATTGTCCCGATACGGTAATGTCCTGATCGTAAGGCAAAGCCGTTACGGAATCGTCCATATAAACGACTACAATATCACTAGGCCAATCTGCATCAGTTGAGCAGAAGGGGCAGATGGCCATAGGTGTTTCCGTGAGCACAAAGAAGTTGATGGTCGGTTTTAGCGGTGGAGCCATATAACCTTGCATCGTTACATTTGCCCATTTAATGACAATAAGCTATCCGGATAAAAATAAGCCCTTCTGAAGTTGCGCCTGCATACATGTCTTCAAAATTCAGCCAAGCCGCCAAAGCCGTGTTGGGCACCATGACAACTGCAAGCTGTACTACGAGGCCAAGTATTAAAGGGCGTAGCCACTGTTTTAATTGCATCATTGTTCCTAGTCACATCCTTGTAAAAAATTATTTGTTGTTATCTTTGTTGCCGTCAACGCCAAGGGCACGGAGGATACCGAAGAATACTTCAGTGTTGTCCATAACGCCGTGGAAGTATTCGGAACCAGGGCCTTGAGCCATGAGTACTACGTCGTCAGCGGAGTGAATTTCGCTGGTTTCACCGGTAGTTGTAGGTAAGTTGCCTTGTACTAAGCGAGCGCCTTGTGGAGCACGTTTAGGGTTAGCGATTACAAGACCGTCTTTGCCGGCTGTAGCTGGGCTGGTTGGTTCATTTTGGAAACGATAGTTTTCATAATGATCCGGAGCATTAGCGTATTGAACAGCTAAGGTTACGTCAGCATCAGGGTTATCAGGGAAGCCGTCGCGGTTAGCATCGATGAATGTAGGCCAGCCTGCATCACCGTATACACGAACTGCTTCACGACCTACTTTGCCATCTTGTTCGCTGTAAGTACCGGTAATACTGATACCGTGAGCATGGTCAGCTACTACGATGATTAAAGTGTTGTCGCCATGAGCTTTGGAGTATTCCTGAGCCCATTGGATTGTCTGGTCGAATTCGATAGCGTCATAAGCCGCACGTTGCCAATCCATTGTATGTAATTGTTTGTCAATGGAGCCGGCTTCGGACATAAGGAAGAAACCGTTAGGGTTCTTTTCTAATACGTCAACGGCTTTCTTAGTCATATCCAAAAGACCAGGTTGGTCGTTGAAACCTTTAAGCACGGATGGATTTTCAGGTAAGAATTCGCGATCCATGTAAACGTTCATAGTGTTAAGCGTGAATAAACCGAGGATTGGTTTGTCAGCTGTAGTTTGAGCAAGTTCAGTTTTGTTACCGGCAAATTGGTAGCCTTTGTTTTTGAACTCTTGGATTACGTTCACATTATCTTTACGTTTGGAACCAGGAGTTTCTAATGGTAAGAAGAACTGGGAACCGCCGCCCAAAACAACAGCCGGTGGGTTTTTACGATTTAAGAAGTCCATTGCGATGAAGTTCTGTTCGCCGCGACGACGAGTGTGTGCAGTTACGGCAGCCGGAGTTGCGTCAGTTACAGCCGCAGTTGTTACCATACCGTAGGACATATCTTTCGCACGGGAAATGATTTCAGAGATATTTTCTACTTTTGGATCATCCATTGGGTCCGGAGTGCTGTTTTCATACACGCCCATAGCGTTAACTACGGATTTGTTACCGGTGTTGTAAGCGGAAGCACTGTTGGCGGAGTCCGTTACGATGGAGTCATAACCGGAAGTAGTGATAAGAGCCATGTGAGGCATTTTTTCCATAGCCAAAAACGTCGTTGAATTTACCGTCGCTCATGCCTTTAGAAAGGATACGAGCCACTTCTTTAGCTTGCATGCTCATGCCGTCGCCAACGAAGAGGATAACGTTTTTAGCTTTCTTTTGAGCTTTTTCGTTAACTACTTTGTAGTTAGCCATTTTTCTGATGGCGCCTTGAGCTGTGTTAGCAACTACGTTAACGCGTTTGTCGCCGGTGTCTTTGAAAGACACATCGTTAATGCGATAGGAAATATGGTCGGCGTATTGGGTGATTGTTGCGTCTTGTTTGAAAACTTTAGTAGCGTCTTCACCGTTGATTGTTACTGCTACTTCTGTAGTAGTAAGCGGTAATTCCACTTCAAAGTCAAAACGTTGACCCTGCCAGAATTTTGCCTGGTTAATAGGCATTACTTTAATTGCGTTACTTGTCACAGCCGTGGCAGGTAAGTTTGCTTGAGAAACTACACTCACTGCAGGAGCTGCTGCTTGGACTGCGGGCGTACTAAGACCGAACGCTAAGGCACCTGCTAAAGCAAAAAATCCATTTTACGAAATGCTGCTTTCCGTTCATGAAAATACCTCCTAATGTATCAAATAAAAATGAACTTCTGCTCTCTTTATCCTAACAAAGTGCTAAAAAAGATATAGAAAAAAGGCAGTAAAGTATTTGTAAAAGAATTGTAATAGGACTAAGGTCTAAGGACGTTTGAATTTAGTACAACACAAATATCGTGTTTTATGCTACAATAGAAAAGATAAACTATGTCAGAGGTTCAGCGTGTGAAGTCACATAGGGTCATTTTACAAAAGTTCGTAAATATTTGATAAAAGTCGGTAGCTTTTATCGGTCAGCCGTTAATGACTAAGTGGTCGTTATAAAATAGCAGTGTATATGTAAAAGCGTATATGTAAAAGCGTATATGTAGCAGTGTATATGTAGCGGTATGCATATAGTAGTATGTATGTAGCAGTATGCATATAGCAGAATGCATGTAACAGTCAGTTATTAGGAGGCGAATTTTTTATGAATGATCCACAATTGTTGAAACCTGTAGAAACAACGGCCCTGGCTATGTGGGCGCATTTCCCTATACCGTTTATTGCGTAATTGGGTGATTGTATTTATGGCAAACTTATTGGGGTCGCTTTGCATCGCGTGGTTGTTAAGCCAATCCGGGCTATGGCACAGTGGCGCCAACCTGCTGGGTGGCATGACGATTAAACTGGCGGTCGGCAAAGTGACGCTTACATTCGGCCAAGCATTGGCATTGGGAATACTTTGTAACTGGCTTGTATGTTTAGCCGTTTGGCTCAGTTTTAGCACCACATCAACGGCCGGTAAGATTCTGGCAATTTATTTACCTATATTCATGTTTATCGTATCCGGTTTTGAACATAGTGTGGCTAATATGTATTATATTCCGGCCGGTATTTTGGCGGCTTCCGATTCGTCTTATGTGGCACAGGCCACGGCATTGGGGGTTACACCGGATGCTCTGGCACAACTTGGTTGGGGGTCTTTCTTTATTAACAATCTCTTGCCGGTCAGCTTAGGCAATATTATCGGCGGTGCCGTATTTATCGGCATGGCGTTAATGTATGGGAATGGTCGTCCCGATGAAACGTTGATTCAGGCTATGAAGGAAAAAGTTTTAAAATAAGGTAATCAAAAATTTTAAAGTAAGTTAATCAAAAGTTTTAAAGTAAGGTACGAAGGTTAGTATACATCGGCATGGCTAATTATTATAAATCCGGAAATTAAAAGCCAAAGCTTGAAACCGCCTCTTTCATTATCGAAGAAATTCGGTATACTAGAAGCAAAGCAATTAATAAGTATGATAAGCACTTTTTAGAATCCTGTAATTTAGGTAATATAAGGAAGGCTTTGATTCCGAGTATTAGAAATGGAGTAGTCAATGGAATATACTAATATTTTGTATTCAGTAAAAAACAAAGTAGCAACAATCACCTTTAATCGTCCGGAAGTACAGAACGGATTTAACATTCCCATGTGTAATGAAATTCTTGATGCCATCGAACGCACCGAGGCAGATCCGGAAGCTCGCGTACTGCTCTTTAATGCTGTAGGCAAAGTATTCTCCGTAGGTGGCGACTTGTCTGAAATGAAGCGCGCCGTTGAAGAAAACGACCAGCAGTCCTTGGTAGCTATTGCCGAACTCGTTATGCAAATTTCCTTTGCGATGAAAAAAATGTCCAAACCGGTTGTTATGAGTACCGATGGCGCCGTAGCAGGGGCGGCTTTTAACATGGTATTGGCTGCGGATATTTGCATTGCCTCCACCAACAGCCGCTTTATCCAGGCTTTTGTTAACGTGGGCCTTGCACCTGATGCGGGCGGCATGTTCTTATTGACCCGTTCCATAGGCATGAACCGGGCTATGCAACTTGCCATGACCGGTGAAGCGGTAACGGCGGAACGCGCTAGAGAATACGGCTTCGTCTATAAAGTGTGCGAACCGGAATTATTGGAAAAAACGACCGACCGTCTTTGTGCCCGTTTGGCAAAAGGCCCTGAATTATCCTTCAAAGCTATGAAAGAAATGATGTGGGCCAGCGTATTCAGCGGTTGGGATGAATATGCTAAATTGGAAGTGCATTTACAAACAACCTTGGGCTTTTCGGAAGACTTCAAAGAAGGCGTGCGGGCCTTTGCAGAACGTCGTCGTCCTAATTTCCAGGGGAAATAAGTTTTTATTTTGGGGGCTATTTTTAATGGCCCTCAATTTTAATACTCAAAATAATTTAAATATTTGACGAATAGGAGCGAGATTTTATGAAAACCAATGAAGTCAAAGAGTATGTAGTATTGAATAATGGTGTAAAAATGCCGATTCTTGCCTTTGGGACCGATTTAATTCCCAATGAAGACACGAAACAGGCCGTTTTGGACGCGTTTGCTGCAGGCTATCGTCACATCGATACGGCTCGCTTGTACGGCAATGAAAATGAAGTGGGGGAAGCCGTGAATGCCACGTCTGTACCTCGTGATGAAGTTTTCGTAACAACGAAGATTTGGTTTAATAATTATGGTTATGAAAAAGCCAAAGCAGCCATTGATGATGCTTTAAAACGTATGAACCTTGACTATCTTGACCTCATGCTCCTTCATCAGCCATATAATGATTATTACGGTGCCTATCGTGCTTTGGAAGAAGCGTACAAAGCCGGTAAATTACGGGCCATCGGTGTAAGTAACTTCTATCCGGACCGCTTAAATGACCTCATTGCCTTCAACGAAATTAAGCCGCAAGTGGACCAGATTGAAATTCATCCGTACTTCTAGCAGGAATTTGCTCGTGCCAATATGGAATCTCACGGTGTTCAGACTGAATCTTGGGCTGCCTTTGCCCGCGGTAAAGATGGTATTTTTACCAATCCAATCTTAGAAGAAATCGGTAAAAAATATAATAAATCTACGGCTCAAATCATGATTCGTTGGCAGTTGCAGCGTGGCACTTGTATGCCTTGCCAAGAGCTCCAGTCCTAAACGGATGGCACAAAACCTCGACGTATTTGACTTTAACCTTACCGAAGAAGACATGGCGGCCATTAAAACCATCGATAGAGATACAACCGTGTTTATGAGCCATTACGATCCGCGTATGCTAGAGGAATTATTAACTAGAGCCGTTGAGGCGTAAGCCCTTTTTTTCATTCCGCTTATTTAGGACCTAGTCCACATAAAGGGCTAAAACGCCATAACCGGCCTAGTTAATAGGGGGAGAGGGGGAAGGGTTCGTATAGGCGAAGCCTGGATGCGGCCTTGTGTTAATTAAATAAATAACGACTCTCTCTATCCTGTTTGCTCCTACGTGCCATGGGCACAAAGTCCTATTCCCCCAGTCGTTATGTGAAACGGCGAAGCCCTTGGTGTGGCCCTAGGGACTAAAGTAGCAGGAAGGCCAAAAGACCCTATACATCCTATGAAGCGACTCTTTGTGCCCGCGGCACGTAGGAGCAAGTAGGATGTATAGGGTCTTTTGTTTTGTTAAATTAGGTTCGGGCCACAGCCGGGCTTCGTCTTTCACTAACTCCTTTTTCAGTATAACTATACCGTATACTGCTATGGATAACTACTATTGTACTTTAACGATAAGTTTCTATATACTTAGACATGTAAGTTACGTAGAAGTGTTCACGAAGTTGTTTTTGAACGCAAGTACTTAGAATAAAAGGAGCGATAATATGACTATGAATAATTACAACGAAAAAGAAGTTATTTTGAATAATGGTGTAAAGATGCCGATTTTAGGCTTCGGTGTGTACCAGATTCCGAAGGAAGATACGAAACAAGCTGTGCTTGAAGCGTTAAAAGTTGGGTATCGTCACATTGATACGGCACAATCTTATTTTAATGAAGCAGAAGTTGGGGAAGCGATTTCCGAATCCGGTATCCCTCGTGAAGAAATTTTCTTAACTACCAAAATCTGGATTGATAACTATGGTTATGAAAAAGCTAAAGCGTCTATCGATGAATCTTTGAGAAAATTAAAAACTGATTATGTTGATTTATTCTTATTGCATCAGCCAATCAGTGATTACTATGGTGCCTATCGTGCGCTTGAAGATGCTTATAAAGCCGGCAAAGCACGTGCCATCGGTGTAAGTAACTTCTATCCGGATCGTTTGAGCGACATTGTGGCATTTACTGAAATTAAACCGCAGGTAAATCAGGTGGAAACACATCCGTTCAATCAGCAAATCGAAGCGCAGGAAAATATGATTAAAAACAATGTACAGTTAGAATCTTGGGCATCGTTTGCGGAAGGACGCAATAACATTTTCATAAATCCTGTTTTGATGGATATTGCTAAAAATACAATAGATCAACGGCTCAGGTTATAATTCGTTGGCAAGTACAACGCGGCATTGTTTGCTTGACGAAGAGCGTTAAACCGGAACGTATGGCAGAAAACTTTGATGTGATGAATTTTGAGTTGTCCGCTGATGACATGGCGCGCATTCAATCTTTGGATACGAAGACAAGCTTATTCTTCAGCCATCAGGATCCGGCTACAGTAGACTTTTTCATTAATTTGGTAAAAGAACGTCGCAATAAATAAGGTTAATGGTGAAAAAATATGTTTTTGATAAATGGATAACAATGTTTTGTTTGAAATAACTTTTTCAAAAATATAAAGACGTAGTTTTTAAGAGACACTGATACGATTCATTTCGCATCATTGTCTCTTATTGAGTGAGGGAGTGATAGTTTTGGAATTTGTAAATAAAATGAGAAATAATTCATTTATATTCTTATCCGTGCTGGCTTCGTTGATGGCGGTTAACTCCTTATCGATGGATGTATACTTACCGGCGTTACCTGCTATGACGGAAATGTTGGGACCGGGGGCGGAACTCACAATCAGCGGCTATTTATTCGGTTTTATGATTGCGCAACTCGTGTGGGGTCCTATTAGTGATAGCATCGGTCGTATTAAACCGTTAATTATGGGTTCGGTATTATTTGTTATCGGCACGATTGGTTGTGCCACTGCCGATACCATGACAGAACTCGTTATTTGGCAAATTTTTCAGGCTATCGGTGCCTGTGTGGGGCCTATGTTATCACGAGCCATGATTCGCGACCGCTACAGCCTTGCTGAAGCGGCTGACAAATTATCCTTGATTACCATGCTCATGGCAGGGGCACCAATTGTAGGCCCTTCCATTGGCGGTTTAATTGTTGAATTTGCTTCTTGGCATATGATTTTCTGGGCCGTTGCTGTTGTCGGTGTTTTAATCGGTATCGGCACATTCTTTTTACCGGAAACATTGCCGGAAGAACGTCGCAACAAGGCGGGGATTAAAAAGCTTTTAAAATTTATGGCGAATTATTTGCCGATTGGGCGTTTATGAAATACACCTTGTGCGTAGCTTTCTTCTATATGGGGGCTTATGCGATTATTGCCGGTACACCTTATGTATATATTACTTATTATGGCATTCCGGAACGTTATTTCGGCGCATTATTTGCCATGAATGTTATCGGTGTAGTTATTATGAGCTCCGTAAACAGAGCACTCGTTGCCCGCTATACGATGGACACCTTACTTCGGGCATCTACCTTAGGTACAATGGCAGCTGTATTATTGCTGGTTTTTATGACCTATACAAATGTGTGGGGCGTTTACGGTGTTATTTTGTCCGTAGTTTTAATCTTTGCAACCAATGGTATCATTTCAGCTTGCGCTACTGCAGCTGCCCTTGATAAAGCGGGCGACAAAGCAGGAACCGCTGCCGCTCTTATCGGCTCCTTGCAATACGGTAGCGGCATCGTATCCTCCGTAGCCTTAGCACTCTTCTTTAACAACACCCCATGGCCAATGGTAGGTACCGTCGTAGTATGCATGGCCATCTGTGCTTGGCTCGCTTGGAGCAAAACACCGGTTCGTGAAACTGATGAAAATGATGAAGCAGCAGATGATGATAACATGTGTACTCAAGAATAAAATTAGGATTTTAAGTTAAGTCATATGTGGGCTCTAATTCATCATCAATTAATATAAAAATACAGTAACCACAAGGGTTTTTCCACCCCTTGTGGTTTTTGTTTTTTAGGGGGTATAAAGATAATTATGAAAATTATTTTATCATTCAGAGAATATTGTTATTTTTCATATGAGTTGATATAATAAATAAAAGTTTTCAAGATGTACATTTGTTCTGTTCTAAAATATAAGAGTACGTTTATGGGGGATATGGTTTATTGTATTTTTAGTCGATAATTTGAAGTCTATATATTTAATGCTTTAAAATGGAGAAATAAAATTGTGAAAAATAGTTTGAGGCGCCTTATAAGTGCAACTGCTTTATTGATAGTATTTTTTGGGCTATTGTTCTATCCTTTGGTAAAGGTAGAGCATGTGAAAGTAACTATAAATGAGTTTTTTGAACTGAATAGATTTTCTCTTTTGCCGGATGGGCAGCGTATATTTTTATATGACAGGAAAAATAATAATTTTATTGCTAAAGACATACAATCTAGTTATGAACGTGGTAATAAATTATATGTATATGGACCTTATTTTCAGGGTATTATAGAGCGACAGAAGGATCAAATTCAGATATTTGTTGAAAATACAGAAGAAAAAGGCAAACTATTAAGATTACGTAATGAGGATGGTCTTATATTAATAAATAAAAGTGATATGAATAAAGAAGAACTTAGAATATTTGAAATATTAAAGGTGTCGACAGAATTAAAAGAAGAAACAAAGCAAAAAGAGATGATAGTTAAAATTTATTAGTATTTGATAATTGTAGACATTTTCTCATCAGGCATATATGCGTATATAAAAATGGGAGTCTTAATGAAAAATAATTGTTAAAATAGTAGATTTGCATAAGTCATATCTACAAGAAGGAGGCTAAAATATGATTAAAAATAAAAATCCCAAAATTTTTTTAGTCTTCCTTCATATATTGTATATGATGCTCCTAATATTGATGATATTTATTTGGTTAATTTCCATGATAATATCTAAATGGGGGTAGCCAAGGTATGAGGCTAATGGCATATTTCATGCTAATGTGCTGGTCGACAGAAAAATGAATATAGATTTACTGCTTCCTAAAAATGCTCTCGCGGATGCACAATATATCTATGGTCTTTGTATATATCCAACTTCGTATGGGAAAGACGGGTTTATAAAAATAGACTATGTAAATGATTTGTATTATCTATATGATGCAAATGATAAACAAATAAAGGGCTTGCAACAGGTGTATGGGGACAGGGTCATAGTATTACAGCGTTTGGAACCTGGTGATGAACAGATTTATTTACGATTAAAAGAAGGCAAAGCGGGGAAATTAGTAGAGACACCGGTTTATACAGACTCATGGGGAAAACCGATGTGGGATGAGTTTCGATTTTAATAATATTTCAGAAAAGATGGAATGAACTAAGAGTTATATACTAACACCTTTGAGAGGGAGCTAGGGATATGGATTTAAAGGAATGGCTAAAGAAGATGTGTCAATTATTGGAAACATGGATTCCACGATTAGTACTATTCATTTGTTTGTGTGGATTTCTATATGGCAATATTGCAGGAATTATAAACAATGGTAACTATACTTTTGACAAACTATTTAATGCGATTTATCTTCTGGGATCATTGGCGTTATACCTATTTCTAAAAGAGTGTATAGTATGGTGTAAAGCCATTATAAAATTTTTTAAGAATATCTTTAATTATATGAGCAGTAATTTGAATTAGTGTACACAGTACTTTTAGAACACTATATCTTGAAAGCTTTTTATCTCTAAAGAACCTTTCTCCCTGAGCTAAGATCTAATACGGCGATACCCTTTGCTGTGGTCCTAGATGCTAAAGTCGCAGAAACGCAAAAAGACCCTATACATCCTGTGAACCGACTTTTGTGCCCGTGGCACCTAGGAGGGAACAGGATGTATAGGGTCTTTCAGTTTATATATGTAGCACTACGGCCACAGCAGGGCTTCGCCTATTACGACTTAGCGATCCCCATTGAATATCGAATTCTTAACAATTACATAGTCCACTTTTCGAATTGCAGTCAAGTTATTACCGCCTGCATAGGAAATAGAGGACTGTAAGTCTTGTTCCATTTCAGTTAAGGTATCGAAAAGGCTGCCTTTGGAAGGAATGTACATTTTTTTACCCTCCACGTTTTTACGTTCGCCTTTTTGAGATTCGGAAGCGGAACCAAAGTATTCTTTGTATGGTTTGCCGTCGATTTCAACTTCTTTACCCGGAGATTCGGTGTGACCGGCAAAGAGGGAACCAATCATAACGAAAGTAGCGCCAAAACGAATGGATTTAGCAATGTCGCCATGGTCACGGATACCGCCGTCAGCGATAACAGGCTTAGTAGCCGCTTTGGTGCACCAACGAACAGCGGATAACTGCCAGCCGCCGGTACCAAAACCGGTTTTTAATTTCGTGATACATACTTTACCCGGTCCAATGCCGACTTTAGTAGCGTCAGCGCCGGCATTTTCAAGTTCACGAACGGCTTCAGGAGTACCAACATTACCGGCAATAACGAAGCTTTCCGGTAATGTTTTTTTATATGCTGAATCATTTCAATAACGGAATTGGAATGACCGTGAGCGATATCGATGGTAATATATTCAGGAGAAAGACCGGCTGCTTTAATTTCATCAACGAAATCAAATTCTTCTTTTTTTACACCAATACTGATGGATGCAAATAATCCCTGTTCTTTCATACGTTTAATAAAATCAAGACGAGTGTGTGGAGCAAAACGGTGCATGATGTAGAAGTAATTGTTGCGGGCTAATTTTTCAGCCAATTCTTCATCAATAATCGTCTGCATGTTGGCCGGTACAACCGGTAAACGGAATGTGCGATTGCCGAGTTTTACTGAAGTATCACATTCACTACGGCTGTTAACAATACATTTATTCGGGATTAACTGAATGTCTTCATAATCAAAAATGTTTGTTGTATTAATCATGGAAGGCCTCCTTGTAATAACATAAATATCCATTAGACATTATATAGGAAAGATAGTGTTTTTGCAAGCCTAACTCGAACAGTATGATTTATATATCGTTTTAATGTTCGGGTTTTGTAAATGCCATGTTTGCTTTTTGTAAAAACTCCGATACTTGGGGCAAAAAACGGTATTGAGTTGATTTATACTTCGCTCTGGCGGTATAATTAAATTATATTTGCAAGCAATTGGGTAAAAAGCTTAAGGAGAACGCAAATCATATCTTTACTGTTGTTGTGATAACGACCCATGGTCGGGAGGATATTTATGGAACAAAAACAACGTACAAGAATGTTGGTGGAAGCGGGTTTATCGATTGCAATCGCATATGTATTACATTTTGTAGTCCTCTTTCAAATGCCGCAAGGCGGTTCGGTGAATGCAGCCAATTTGGTACCGCTTATCATTTTTGCCATTCGTTGGGGTGGTAAGTGGGGTGTCATAACTTGTATGGCTTACGGTATCATCGATTTTTTGCTGGGCTTCAAATTTTCGCTTCATTTTTTAAGCATCTTACTGGATTATATTTTAGGCTATGGTGCCATCGGTGTGGCCGGTTTCTTCGGTAACAGCCGTGTACGCGCTATTTGGGGCGTTACAGCCGGATGTGCATTACGCTGGGTCTGCTCCGTTGTGTCGGGCGCTGTCGTATTTGCTTCCTATGCACCGGCCGGTCAAAACCCATGGATTTATTCTATGATTTATAATGCCAGTTATATGGTGCCGGAATTAGTTATTAATATGGCGGTTATAGTACTGTTCTATAACCGTATTATGAAAGGAATTCGTTCGGCGCGCGGTTAATTGTGGCTGAATGAGTTAATGGAGTTATTTATGAAACGTCTTTTAGTAGAACGTACAGATATGAACCAATTGCATGATATGGGGGCTTCTCATAGTGTGTGGCGGTCAAAGTACTCGCATGGGACGTGACAAAGCATCGTTGCCTTGGCAAGAAGGCACACTTTTGACCTCGCTCATGACCAGGGCGAGGTCCTTTTGCTTTTTTCACATATCGTTATCGCCGGTAATCAGCCGGTCGATTTACGAACTTTACCGGGTGAACTCTATGCTATGCATCCTTTATCGGATTTAAGTGGTCGGGTACGCCTTAGTGATGCTGAATTGGCCACCGTAGAGCCTCATGATGTGCATCGTTTTGGAATGGGTTTTTGGAAAAACGAGCGGACCTTATCTATCTTTTTAACGGCCGATCAGGGCGAACCATGCGGCCCTTTGGGCGGTTTGGCGGTCGGCCTTAGTGAAGGGCATTGTGATGCTTATTTGGCGGTGTCGGTGGACATGCCGTTATTTGACAATTTTGACTTTGGCGATGTAACAAAACTTCGCTCGCATTTGGGGAGAACCCCGGTAGATTGTATTGTGCCTACTATAAATGGCAACTTAGAACCTTTGGGGGCCTTATATAGCCAGCGTTGTCTGCCGGTTATTATAAAGTTGT